>Ga0209340_1001694_pt1 | contig 14689 bp, 13 predicted proteins | sample EPASupsiteSAE323_FD_187266 | JGI IMG/M metagenome (GOLD analysis project Ga0209340, IMG submission 187266) | Bioremediated contaminated groundwater from EPA Superfund site, New Mexico - Sample SAE3-23 (SPAdes) (version 2) | ecosystem: Environmental > Aquatic > Deep subsurface > Groundwater >... | reverse complement strand
ATGCAGAACCGTTAAAAAAAATAATATATCTTTTGATATAGGTCCTCATGGTTTGTCACCCAGTATTCCTAAAGTAATTGAGAAAATAAAAGCTTTATTGGGAAAAGATTTATTAGAAAAAGAAAATCTTCATGGCATTCATTTTGATAATATTACTTATAAATATCCGCCTCAATTAGCAGATTTTTTTAAATTTTCACCTGTAAAAAACGGTGTTTTATTTCTTGGCAGCTTGTTGAACACAAAAATAAAAAATTTTTTTATAAAAGAGTCAAAAGAGGACAATTCTTTTGACAGTATCTTAATAAACAGATTTGGAAAGAAATTTTGCGAGGATTTAATTTTTCCTCTTACTTTAAAAGCTTGGGGCACAAGAGATTTACATCCAAATTTTGTCCGTATAAGAATGACGATTCCTTCTTTTTCTCAGATTTTCAAGAAACTGTTTATTAAAGATTTAGTTATTAATAATAATACAACTTATTATTATCCTGTAAACGGATTCGGGCAAATTTTTAATGTAATGGCGGATAGATTAATAACAGGCGGACAAAAAATCGAGTTTAACTGCAATATTTTATCTATTCAGGCTGAAACTTTGCAAGGACCTTATAAAGTTTTATACACTCAAAACAACGAAAACAAAGAATTGGAAGCCGATATTGTTGTCAGCACAATTCCAAATAAAAATTTATTTAATTATTTGTCAGGAACAGGACTTATAGAACCGGTTTTAGAAGAAATAGACAGTTTTCCTTCAAGAAATATGCGTCTTGGAATTATGCTGGTTAAAAACTTCTCGCTGCCGTATAAAGTTATTTTCTTTCCTGAAAGTAAATTTGCGTTTAACAGAGTTTCGGATATGGCTCATTATGCGGATTTGGGAAATCCTGAAAATCACGCCATTTTGATGTTTGATTTTATTAATTCTCCTGATAATGATTATGAAAGAATGGAAGAAGCTGAATTTAAAAAACAGCTTGTGAATTCTGTAATGAAATTAAAATGGTTTGAAGAAAAAGATATTGTTGAAATATTCAGTCAAAACTTTGAATATGTCTATCCTGTTATGAATATTAAACGGTATAATGCACAGAAAAAAATTGACGGTTTCTTTAAAGATACTAATATAATTCTTTGCGGAAGAGAAGCTTCTTCTGATTATAATAATGCCCATAATGCAATGGCAAAAGCTATAGAAACAGCAAGTTATATAGCAGGCGAAATTTCTTTGGACGAATATATTAAAATCTCTGAAGAACTGGGACGGATGCCGATAGGTGAATAATAAAAAGCTTATGGAGAAATTTATGGTTGATAATATAAATTGTTATATATGTAACTCTTTGAAAACAGAATTGCATAAAGAAATCAATGGCTTTTCTATATATGAGTGCAAAGATTGTGGTCTTATCTGGGTACCGAATAATTTAAATAATTTTGATGCCAAGAATTTTTATGATGAATCATATTTTAATGATGAAAAAGACGGTTTTGGCTACTTGGATTATCTTGAAACAGAAGTTGTTCATAGAAAAATAATGAAAGATATTATTAAAACAGCTTCTAAATACAAAAATTTTGACGGTTCTTCAACGTGTCATATTCTTGATATCGGCTGTGCTTTTGGATTTTTGCTCGATGAAATAAGAAAAAAAGCAAAGAATCCTGATAATAATGAATATACCGGCGTGGAAATAAGTTCTTATGCTTATGATTACGCTAAAAATATTTTAAACCTTGATGTCTATAACAAGGAATTTAATTCGGCTCTCTTTTCTGACAAGCTTTTTGATATTGTGTTTTTAGTAGAAACTATAGAGCATCTTTGTGAGCCAAAAGAAATATTAAAAGATATAAATAAAATTTTAAAACCGGGAGGAATATTAGTTATTACAACTATGGATATAAAAGGATTATTGCCTTTTTATAACCTTAAACCGCCGGAACATCTATTTTATTTTAGCAGGAAAAATCTGGAAATGATGCTGAATGAGACAGGATATAAAAAATTAACTGCTAAAATGATGATTATGCAGTATTTGCTTTCAGACTTTTTTTATAGGCTTCAACTTTTGACAATACAAGTTAAAAGTTTAAAATTTATTTCAAATTTTTTGGGTTTTATTTCTCGCTTGTTTTTTAAATATTTTCCGACTCTTTCTGTTAAAATTCCAACTAACGGAATGATTATGATTGCAAAAAAATTAGGACTTGAAGAATGAAGAAAAATCAAAGAAGCAAATTTCAAAAGATTAAAGATTTTATTACTTTTCCTGTAAGATCACTTCTTGTCACAGAACATAACAAGTGGGGGCTTACTTCACTTAGAAATGAAAGATATGATTATGCCGCAAAAGAAGTAAAAGGTTATTGTCTTGATGTCGGATGTTGTAGGAATAATGCTTTTATTAACAATTTTCTTTCCGGAAACGGTGTCGGAATTGATAATTTCCCTTTTGAAGGACTTACATCTGCTCATCTGGTAGAAGATTTTACAAAATTTCCTTTTAAAGAGAAGACTTTTGATTCGGTTACTTTTCTTGCAAATATAAATCATATTCCTGAAAAAGACAGAGATTTAGAGCTTTCTGAAGCATACAGATGCTTAAAAACCGGTGGAACTATTATTATACAAACAGCGATTCCCTGGGTATCTATCGTTGCACACGTAACGGCAGAATATTATGATAAAATTTTTAAAACAAATCACCATACCGACACTGAAATGGGTATGGATGAAGATGATTATTATGTAAAAGAATCAGAAGTTTTTGAAAGGCTTAAAAAAGCCGGTTTTGTGGATATTAAAAAGAAAAGTTTTGGAACACAGTGGTGGTTGAACCGTTTATATGTGGGGTGGAAAAAATGAAAGCATTATTTGTAATCCCGCCATCTCCCGATAAAAGAAAAATAATAAGACTTATAGACTGCAGCCATGAAACAAAGGCAAGCTATCTTCTTCAGCCAAATGACTTCATGATAATTTCTTCTCTTTTTGCTTCTTCTGACGAAATCGCTTTTGTTGACGGAACAGCTGATTCTCTTTCGGAAAAAGAATTTTTTGGGCAAATAGAAAAAACTGACAATGTTTCTTTAATCTTTTTTGCTTTTTCCAGTGTGTGCTGGAGCTCTGATCTTGCATATTTCAGGCAGGTTAAAAATATTTTTAAAGGAGTTCCCGTTTTTGTTATAGGGGATTCTTTCCTTGAAAAAGCTTATCAAGACATTATTTTAAAAGAATGTAGAGGAGTTATTTATAAGCCTCATATGGCAGAGCCTAAAAAACTTCTTGAAATAAGCAATAATCAATTTTTAGAAATTGACGGAGTTATAACATCTCCTAAGGACAAGCTTTTTGAGAAAAAACAGGGATTTGTTGCTTTTGACAAAGATTCTTTTCCTCGTCATGAAGTGTTTTTGAAAAAAGGATACAGGTTTCCTTTTGCCAAACATTATAAATTTGCTACTGTAACAACAACATGGGGCTGTCCTTTTAATTGTTCTTACTGTCCCGATTCCTTGATAACACCTTTAGTCAGACCTTATCAAACGATAATAAAAGAGCTTGAATATATTAAAAACTTAAACGTAAAAGAATTGTTTTTTGCGGATAAATCTTTTGGTTTTCCTTCCGAAAATGTCTTTGGATTACTTAAAGAAATGTCAGAAAAGTTTAATTTTAGTTGGAGCTGCTATCATCATGCGCAGTTGTATACTCCGGAGTTGCTTGAATTAATGAAAAAAGCAGGATGTCATACTATAATTCTCGGCGTGGAGTCTTTTAATACAGATTCGATGTCGCAATTTAACAGAAATGTTAAAAAGAATAAAATTGAAGAATTGGTCTATCATGCCAGCAAGCTAAACATGAACATTTGTGCGGATTTTATTATAGGACTCGAGCATGAATCCGAAGAAGATATATTAAAAACAATAAAATACAGCCAAAAGCTTCCAATAGATTTTGCTTCATTCAATATCTTTACGCCTGTTATAGGTTTAGACGCAAGAGAAAAAGCAATAAAAGAAAATAAAATTAATGCCGAATCAGAAGGTTTTGATTCTCTTGGAAATAAAAGCGTAATGAGCAGTGGTCAAGTTTCATCGGAAAAACTAATAGAATTAAGAAAAAAAGCCGTTAAAACTTTTTATTTTAGACCCGCAACCATTTTTAGAAGATTAAAAAAAACAGATTCCATTGAATACTTTTTTAGTCAGCTTGAGCAAATGTTGGAATTGCTGAAAAAAGGAACTTAAACGTGGATAAAATAAAAAAGCTGAATATAATAACAGGTATTGTCTTTTTTGGTTTTATTATTGCAATAATTTATCATTATATTTTGGGTTTGGTTTTTCATTTGGGGTATCCTTTTAATACTTTTTTATGGAACCCAACAGCAAAGTTTTCGGATTTTACCTGTATTTATCAGATTTTTACAAAAGGAGATTTTAATCCTTATGTTCAATCAAACTATTTGGCTGCGTGGTTTTTTCCGTTTGGAATGTTAATTTTGTATTTTTTCAGATTATTTCCTTTGTTTTTGTCTTTTATTCTTTATTATCTGATATTTATAGCTTATTATCTTTTTTATAATTATAAAAATATTAAACAAAATTTAACGTCTAAACAAAATTTCAATATTTTTATAAGTTTTGGTGTAATTTCTTTATTGTCTTATCCTTTTTTAATAGAAATAGACAGAGGAAATATAGAAATGTATGTTTTTCTGTTTACGTCTCTTTTTGTAAGTTTTTTTATTAAAGAAAAATATAAAATCAGCGCATTAATGCTTGCAGCTGCAATATCCATAAAATTATATCCGATTGTATTTTTACCTTTGTTTATTGTTAAAAAAAGATTTAAAGAGTTGTTTTATTGCATAGGATTTGTTGTTTTATTGACAGGAGCAAGTTTATTTTTAATGAAAGAGTCTTTTTTAACTAACATTATTTATTGTATAAAACAAATGCATATGGCTATAAATTGCGCTGCAATAAACAACAACGGTTTAGGTTATGGAGTAAGTTTATTCAGCGTTGTTAAATTTATTATTTTTTGGATAAATGATTGTTTTAAGCTTACTTTTGCTCAGTTAAACAATTCTTTTATTAATTTACCGTATTTTATTTATGTTTTTGATCCGTCTCTTTTAAATATTGTTAATAAAGCATTAAAAATATTTTCTTTTTTCTCTTTGATAGCAGGTTTTTGTGTTACGGGTTATATAATTTTTGTTAAACAGGAATTATGGAAAAAAGTTTTTCTGCTTTTGGTTTGTATGTTGTTTTTAACGCCTGTTTCTGCTGATTATAAGCTTATATACTTACTTATTCCCATGTTTTTGTTTATAAATTCTGAAAGCAAATTGAAAACAGATTGGATTTACGCTGTTCTTTTTGGTTTAATGTTAATTCCCAAAAATTATATTCAATTTTTTGCTCTGGATTATAATCATTTTAATATTTCAGTTGTATTAAATCCGCTTATATTGTTTGTTATGAGCGTGATTATTGTTTCAGAGGATTTTTGTTTAAATAAAAAGAACAAAAAAATACCGGATCTTCAAAGTGAAAACATTTAAAATAAAATATAACAAAATTGCCTAAAGTTTATTTATTATAATAAAATTATAATTATAAGATTTCAGGTTATTTTATGAACAAAAAATATTCTCTTTCGGTTATAATGCCGGCCTTAAATGAAGAAAAAAACATAGAAGATGCCATTATTGCTACACAAAATGCTTTTAATAAATATGAAATAAATGGTGAAATAATAATAGTAAACGATGGAAGCAGCGATAATACCGCATTTATTGTTCAGGAAATTTCCAAAAAATTTAATAATATTAGAACAATAACTCACGAAAAACCTGAGGGAGTTGGTCGTAGTGTTTGGGACGGATTTAACGCTTCTCAAAAAGATGTAGTCGTTATGTTTCCTGCTGATAACGAAAATGATCCCGACGAATCTTTATTATATTTTGATTTAATGAACAAAGTCGATATAATTGCACCGTTTATCTGTAATATTAATGTCAGAGGTAAAAAAAGAAAAATTATTTCTGAAATATATAATTTTATTGTTAATTCTACTTTTGGAACGAAACTTAATTATCATAACGGAACAACTTTTTACAGAAGGGCGATTTTGAATGATGTTAAGTTAAAAAGTTTTGGTTTCTTTTTTCAAACAGAATTAATAGTTAAACTTGTTAAAAAAGATTATTTATTCGCCGAAGTTCCAAGTTATTTAAGCATAAGAAGCGGCGGAAATTCAAAAGCGTTGACACGAAAATCGTTTATAAATGTCGCAAAAGGTTATTTGAATTTAGTTTACAGTGTTTACATCAAAAATAATTTTTATCAAAAAAATAATAAAAATTTTAATCCGGAATCAGTTACTTATTTAAGAAATTTAGAATTTGAAAACAAATTCAAAAATAATAGGGGAGAATATGCAAGCATTAAATAAAAACGAAGAAAAAATAATTTTGGATGGTCATAAACTTTTATGGCATAAAGAAAGAGTTGAAGCCTGGGCTAGAGGCGAAAAAATTGCTCCAATAACTATTGATTGCGCATTAACAAGGGCTTGTTCTTATAAATGTATTTATTGTTACGGAACTCTTCAGGAAAATAAAGGCTATAATCTTTCTAAAGAAACTATTTTCAGGTTTTTAGACGATGCAGCAGAAATTGGAGTAAAAGCTGTAAGTTTTGTAAGTGATGGAGAAAGCACACTTTCTCCGCATGTTTATGATGCAATTCTTCGAGGAAAAGCAAACGGCTTGGATATGGCTCTGGGGACAAACGGCTTTGCTTTAAAAGACGAGAAGTTAGAAGAAATTCTGCCTGCTTTGACATATTTAAGGTTTAATATTTCCGCCGGAACACCTGAAAGATATGCTTATATTCACGGGGTTGATGAGAATGCGTTTAATAAAGTTGTAAACACGATTAAAAAAGCTGTAGAGATAAAAAATAAAAATAATCTCGAAGTTACTATTGGGCTTCAAATGGTTTTGATGCCGGAATTTATAGAAGATGTGATTCCGCTTGCTAAGCTGGGCAAGGATTTGGGAGTTGATTATTTTGTAATTAAACACTGTTCTGACGATGAAGACAGCTCTCTTGGCGTTGATTACGACAAATACGATGAAAATTTGTTTAATATATTGAAAGAAGCCGAAAATTATTCAACAGAAAATTATATGGTAAAAGCTAAATGGTCAAAAATTTTGAGTAAGGGTAAAAGAACTTATTCAAAGTGTTTTGGTCCTCCTTTTATTCTTCAAATGTCCGGTTCAGGGCTTGTTGCACCATGCGGAATGCTTTTTAACGACAAATACAAAGATAAATTCCATATTGGAAATATAACCGAAAAATCTTTTAAAGAAATCTGGCAAAGCGACAGATACTGGGAAGTTATGAAGCATATAACATCACCGGAATTTGATGCCAGAACTGATTGTGGAACTCTTTGTTTGCAGCACAAAGTTAATGAATTTTTGTGGGAAGTAAAAAAAGATAATGGTTTAATAAATCAGGAATCAGGCGCAAAGCCGATGCATGAGAACTTTATATAGGGATTAAAAATGGGAGAAGAAAGAAAAAAAGTTGTTGTAACAGGCGGAGCAGGTTTTATAGGCTCTCATCTGGTTGAATTGTTGTTGCAGGAGAAACATAAAGTAACTGTTATAGACAATTTTTCTACAGGAAGACCGGAAAATATCGAGCATTTAAAAGAAAACTCTGATTTAGAGTTAATTTGTGCGGATATTACGGATTTTGAAAAAATAGAACCTGTTTTTGCAAACAAAGACTGGGTTTTTCATTTGGCTGCACTTGCTGATATTGTGCCGTCTATCGAAAAGCCGGTAGATTATCATAAATCCAATGTTGACGGAACTTTTAATGTGCTTCGGGCTTGTGTGAAAAATAATGTCAAAAGATTTGTATATTCGGCATCTTCTTCCTGCTATGGGATTCCTGATGTTTATCCTACTCCTGAGACAACGGAAACAGACGCTCAATATCCTTATGCGCTTACTAAATATGTAGCAGAGCAGTATGTAATGCACTGGGGGAAAGTCTATAAACTGCCGATAGTTTCTTTAAGGCTTTTTAATGTTTACGGAACACGTTCAAGGACTTCCGGAACTTATGGAGCTATGTTCGGAGTGTTTCTTGCCCAAAAATTGGCAGGGAAACCATATACAGTCGTTGGAGACGGTACACAGACAAGGGATTTTACTTATGTGACTGATGTGGCAAATGCTTTTTATACCGCCGCAAAATCTGATGTTTGTAATGAAATTATGAATGTGGGAAGCGGAAATACTTATAGCGTAAACAAAATTATAGAACTGCTCGGCGGAGAAAAAACTTATATCCAGAAAAGACCGGGAGAGCCCGATTGCACTTTTGCCGATATTTCAAAAATAAAAAATTTATTAAACTGGGAACCAAAAGTTTCAATAGAAGAAGGAGTTAAAAATCTTCTTGATAACATATATTATTGGAAAAAAGCCCCTGTCTGGGATGAAAATTCCATAAAAGAAGCGACAAAAAACTGGTTTAAGTATTTATCCTGAATATTATTATTTATAAATTTAAGTTATAATATAACTTAATATTTTTGATGGTGTAAAAATGAAAGTTGTTATTTTAGCCGGCGGTTTTGGGACAAGAATAACCGAAGAAAGCCAATATAGACCAAAACCTATGATAGAAATAGGCGAATATCCTGTATTATGGCATATAATGAAGCTTTATTCTCATTACGGTTATAATGATTTTATAATTTTGCTTGGCTACAAAGGATATGTAATTAAAGAGTATTTTGCAAATTATTTTTTGCATAATTCAGATGTGACAATAGATTTGAAGAATAATTCTCTGGAAATAAATCAGGCAAATGTTGAACCGTGGAAAATTACTCTTGTGGATACAGGGCTTGAGACTTTAACAGGTGGCAGGATAAAGAAAATACAAAAGTATGTCCAAAATGAAACCTTTATGCTTACTTATGGCGATGGTGTTGGGGATATAAATATTCCGGAACTTGTAAATTTTCATAAAGAACATAAAAAACTTGCTACTATCACAGCCGTGCAACCTTTTGGAAGATTTGGAGCTTTAAATCTTAATGAAAAAAGCGATGTTATAAAATTTCAGGAAAAACCTAAAGGCGATGATGCATGGATAAATGGCGGATTTTTTGTTCTGGAACCGGGCATCTTTGATTATATTGAAGGGGATGTTCTCTGGGAAAAACAGCCTATGGATAAACTTTCTCGAGATAATCAACTTGCAGCATATAAACATAGCGGTTTTTGGAAACCTATGGATACTCTGAGAGAGAAACAAGAACTTGAAAGCCTCTGGCTAAACAACAAAGCTCAATGGAAAGTTTGGTAACTCCTGCAAAGAAGGATATTTGAATTGCCTGATAAAATTTTACGAAATTTAATAAAATTCCTTGCCAGTCTTTATTATAAAAATATAAAAAAAAGACAAAAATCGAAGTATATTCCAGCTTCGGGTAAAGTTCTTGACGAAAAAGAGCTGTTTAATATGATAGATGCAAGTCTTGACATGTGGCTTACTGCAGGGCGTTTTAACGATGGTTTTGAGAAAAAACTCTCGAGTTTCTTGAATATTAAACATTGTTTAACTACAAATTCAGGCTCTTCGGCAAATTTGCTTGCTTTAACAGCTTTAACTTCTACCCAGCTTGGAGAAAAACGCTTAAAAAAAGGCGATGAGGTTGTAACTGTAGCGGCAGGCTTTCCTACAACTATAAATCCGATTATTCAAAACGGTTTAGTGCCTGTTTTTGTCGATATTGAAGTTAATTCTTGTAATATTAAAGTTGATGAAATAGAAAAATCAATCACAGAAAAGACTAAAGCGATTTTTATTGCGCATACTCTTGGAAATCCGTTTAATTTGGAAAAGATTCTGGAACTTTGTGAAAAATATAACCTATGGCTTATAGAAGACAGCTGTGATGCTCTCGGGGCAAAATTCAAATGCAAACATACAGGAACAGTCGGACATATTGGAACTTTTAGCTTTTATCCCGCACACCATATTACTATGGGTGAAGGAGGAGCTGTTGTTACAAATGATAATCAGCTTTATAAAATTCTGCTTTCTTTCAGGGATTGGGGAAGGGACTGCTGGTGTTCTCCAGGAAAAGATGACACATGTAAAAAAAGATTTAGCTACCAGCTTGGCAATCTTCCTTACGGGTATGACCACAAATATATTTACTCAAACTTGGGATATAATTTAAAAATAACCGACTGGCAAGCTTCTATTGCTTGTGCCCAAATAGATAAGCTTGAAAAATTTGTTAATAAAAGAAATCATAATTTCAAACATTTATATGAAAAATTTAAAAAATTTGAAGATTCTTTTATTTTGCCTGAAGTTTTATCTGAAGCAAAGCCTTCTTGGTTTGGGTTTTTGCTTACTATAAAAGAAAATGCTGGTTTTAAAAGATTAAAATTAATTAAGTTTCTTGAAGAAAACAATGTCGGAACCCGATTACTTTTTTCGGGAAATGTTTTAAGGCAGCCTGTTTTTGTAGATAATCATTTTGCTTTGAGAATAAAAGATTCAAAGGTTTTGTTTTCTGATGAATTAACGGAAGAACATTATAAAATCCTGCCTAATACTGAATTTGTTATGAATAATACTTTTTGGATTGGTGTTTGGCCCGGTATTGAAGAAAAAGAGCTGGATTATATAATTGAAGTTTTTCAAAATTTTCTAAAACAACTTTAAAATAAAGCTCTTATTTTTTTGAATTTTTTTTGAATTATCTCAAGCAAATAACACGCCGAAGTTGTTTTTTGTTCCGCTTCATGTTGTTTTAAAGCGTTAAGAAGGATTTCTGTCAGCATATCAGCTTCAAGTGTTAATTCATCAAGTTTATCAATTATTTTACTTTTTTTCATGCTTTTTCCTTTTTATTTTTTTGCTATTATTGTCACCCTGAACTTGATTCAGAGTCTATTCGATAAACAATAAAAAGTTTTAATCCGCAAATAGATAGATGCTGAATCAAGTTCAGCATGACAGTCATTTTTATGTTAAAATTCATTTATAGAAAATTTTTGATTTCTCAATTTATAATCATATATTAAATCTTTTTGTTTGCATTGTCAACTATTATTTTTAATTTTTTTAAAAAAACAGGTCGAATTATGTTAACGTCAGAAAAATTAAAAAAAATAAGAAAAAAAGCTGGTTATGACCAGCTAAAATTTGCTGAAATTATGGGGGTTTCAAGACAATATATTTCTGATTTAGAAAGAGCTGTTAAGCCTCTTTCACATAAATTTGAAATGAAATTAATAGAAAAAGGATTAATTTCGACAGAACAAGAGCCGGAAGCTTCTGATGCTGACATAAAACAGGTTATGGATCTTTACACAAAATTTCGTGATAATAAAAATATAGAAGCTGGCGAACTTTTAGCAGAAAAAATAAATTTAATGCTTAAAATTCTTAAAAGTCAAAAGTAATTTAAACATGAAAAAGAAAATTTTATTAACAGGCGGGAGCGGGTTTATCGGAAAAAATGTTCTGGAATCTTTTCTTGCCCGAAAATATGAAATTTTTGCCCCCTCAAGCAAAGAATTAAACCTTTCTGACGAAAACAGCGTTGAAAAGTTTTTTGGGGATAAAAAATTTGACGTAATTATTCACGCTGCCTGCAAACCCGGCCATAGAAACGCAAAAGATTTAACAAAATTATATTGTTCAAACACAAAAATGTTTTTTCATCTTATTAAACATTCTGATAAGTTTGAAAGAATGATAACTCTAGGTTCAGGAGCGATTTATGACGGAAAAAACTATAAGCCTAAAAAGCAAGAAGAGGATTTTGGGAAAAATATCCCGCAGGATGAACACGGGTTTTCTAAATACATAATAGGAAAACATCAGCAAAAACTGGATAATGTTGTTGATTTAAGAATTTTCGGGATTTTTGGAAAATACGAGGATTATGCGATAAGATTTATCTCAAATGCAATCTGTAAAACCCTTTTTGACTTGCCGATAACCATAAAACAAAATCGCCGATTTGATTATATTTATATAGATGATTTAATGCCGATACTTGAATATTTTATTGAAAATAAGCCGAAATATAACGCTTATAATGTTACTCCTGATGAATCCATAGAACTTTATGAACTGGCTAAAAAAGTTAAGAAAATAGCAGGAAAAGATTTGCCGATTTTAGTCGGAGAAGAAGGTTCGGGGCTTGAATACAGCGGAGATAACTCAAGACTAAAAGTAGAAATAAAAAACTTGAATTTTACAAAAATTGATAAAGCGATTAAAGAGTTATATGAATGGTATAATCAAAATTACAGGATAATTAACAAAGATTATCTTCTTTTTGATAAGTGAGAGTAAAAGCAAGATGAATATTAATATATTTGAAGATTTGTTTGTTTTAGAAATGTCAAACAATCACTGGGGAAATATAGATCGCGGATTAAAGATAATTACCGATTTTTCAAGGATAATAAGGTTTAATAATATTAGAGCAGCCATAAAGCTTCAGCTGCGGGATGTTGATAATTTTATTCACAAGGATTTTCTGGATAGAAACGACATAAGATATATAAAGAAAACGCTTGACACTAAAATGTCCGATAAAGATTATGAAACGCTGGTTAATGCAATTAAAAAAGGAAGTTGTTTAACAATGGCAACGCCTTTTGATGAAAAATCAGTTGATTTATGCGTAAATCTTGGAATACAGATTTTGAAAATAGCAAGTTCCGATATAAATGACTGGGTGCTTATTGAAAAAATTGCTTCAACAAAAAAACCCGTAATTATTTCAACGGGCGGCTCTTCTTTAAAAGATATTGATGATATTGTTACGTTTTTTACTAAAAGAAACATTCAAATTGCTTTAAATCACTGCGTTTCAATTTATCCCTCAGAGCATTGCGAGCTTGAATTAAATCAAATAGATTTTTTAAAAAACAGATACCCCGATCTTACTATCGGTTTTTCTACCCATGAATACAACGAAACACTTGAAGCCTCAATGCTAATTGCTGTTGCAAAAGGAGCAAGAACGTTTGAAAGGCATATAGATGTAGATTATAAAGGAATACCTGTCTCAAATTATTGTTCATTGCCCGAAGATATTGACAGATGGATTAAAGCTTTTTATAAAGCAAAAGAAACTTGCGGGGGAAGTTCAATACAGAGAAGATTTTTACCGAAAAAAGAAATTCAATATCTTGATACGCTTGTAAGAGGTGTATATGCAAAAAAAGACCTTCCCGAAGGTCATATTGTTTCGGATAAAGATGTTTATCTGGCGATTCCTCTTCAAAAAGGACAAATTTCCTGTAGAGAGCTGATGAGTGGAGAAATTTTGCTTAAAGCCTGCAAAAAAGATGCTCCCGTAATGATAGATATGATTGACAGCCCTTATGCAGAGAATGAAACGCTTAAAAAACTTATTTATAATCGTGGCTTATAATTAGGGGGCATAATGACGACAAAGGCGATTGAAAATATAAATTTTGCCGAAAAAATTCAAAAGATTGGAACTGCTGAAGAAATTAAAGCTTCTATAATTAAGCCTTATAAAGAAATTTTGGATAATCTTCAGGAAGTTTATATTTTTGGAGCTAAAGAGCTGGGAAAAAGATTCTATGATTTCTTTTCTCAAGCGGGAATAAAAGTTTTAGGATTTATTGATAATAATCCTGCCAAGCAAAATCAGGACTTTTGCGGTTATAAAATACTTAGTATCGAAGATTTAGCAGATAAAAAAGATGAAATAACTATAGTTATTGCTTCTATTTATTATTTGTACGAAATTGGTCAGCAGCTTAAAGATTTAGAGTTTAAAAAAGTTGTTCCATGTCCTGTATTTTATCTTCTCGATAGTAATATTTATAAAGCAGAACCTTCTTTTGACGGGATTGTAGAGGATTTAGCTTTCAATAAACAAAAATATCTTAATCTTTACAATATTCTTGAAGATGAAGAATCTAAAAAAATTCTGGATAACCTTGTTAATTTTAGATTAACCTTTGATTTTTCTGTTTTTAGCAAAATTATAGCTCCGGATGCTTGCATAGGTCAGTATTTTAAAGAAGATTTTCTTGAATTCGGAGAAAATGGTATTTTTGTTGATGGTGGCGGATTTGACGGGGATACAACGCTAAAATTTATTGATAAAGTAAACAATAAATACAAAAAAATACTGTTTTTTGAGCCTGACGAAGTTTCTTTTTTGAAAGCACAAGAAAATTTAAAAGATTATAAAAATATTGAGTTCTTTAAAAAAGGTTTATATTCAAAAGCAGAGGTTTTCAGGTTTAACTCATCTGGAGGGCTTGGAAGTACCATAGATCAAGATGGAAATATTGAAATAGAAGTTGCCTCAATTGATGAAATCTTAGATGAAAAAGCTAATTATATTAAAATGGACATTGAAGGAGCGGAGCTGGAAGCATTAAAAGGTGCTAAAAAACAGCTTGAGCAGGGGGTTAATCTAGCCATTTCTCTTTATCATAAGAATGTTGATATATGGGAAATCCCTGAATATATTAAACAAATTAACCCTGATTATAAATTTTATCTTCGGCACTACACAAATGCGATTTTTGAGACCGTTTTATATGCT
>Ga0209340_1001689_pt1 | contig 14720 bp, 10 predicted proteins | sample EPASupsiteSAE323_FD_187266 | JGI IMG/M metagenome (GOLD analysis project Ga0209340, IMG submission 187266) | Bioremediated contaminated groundwater from EPA Superfund site, New Mexico - Sample SAE3-23 (SPAdes) (version 2) | ecosystem: Environmental > Aquatic > Deep subsurface > Groundwater >... | reverse complement strand
TTTACCAGCAGCGGCTCTTGCCATTTATCATGAAGCAAGACCAGAGAAAAAAGTTATGGTTGCTGGTATTATGGGCTCTGCAGCGTTAACCTCCTTTTTGACAGGAATTACAGAACCAATTGAGTTTACCTTTTTATTTGTTGCTCCATTGTTGTTTGGTATTCACTGTATTTTTGCAGGGCTATCCTTTATGACCATGCATATTTTAAATGTGAAAATTGGAATGACCTTCTCTGGTGGTGTTATTGATTATTTACTATTTGGAGTTATTCCCAATCGTACTGATTGGTGGCTGGTCATTCCTGTTGGTTTAGTTTTTGCCTTAATTTATTACTTTGGTTTCCGTTTTGCCATTCGCACTTGGGATTTGAAAACACCAGGGCGAGAAGTGGAAGAAGAGGGGATAGCTCTTAGTAACGCTACTGGTTATAGCTTAGCTACGGGGGTGCTTGATGCTTTAGGCGGCAAAGAAAACCTTGGCAATCTAGATGCTTGTATTACTCGTCTGCGAGTGAGTGTCAAGAAAATTGAAGTAGTTGATAAGAATAAATTGAAACAATTAGGGGCCGCTGGCATTATGGTCGTTGGCGATAATTTACAAATTATTTTTGGCCCAAAATCGGATCAGCTCAAAACCCAGATAAAAGATATTATTGATGGGAAAGTTGCTGCTAGCTATGCTGGGGTAGAAGTAGCTAACACCCCTCAAACTGCAGCAGGAACTCTGGGGATATTTGTTGCTCCCTTAGATGGAAAAATAATGAACATCAGTAATGTACCTGATCAAGTCTTTTCTCAAAAAATAATGGGTGATGGTTTCGCCATTGAACCTAGTAATGGTCATGTACTATCACCTGTTGATGGGACCATTACTAGCTTACTGGATAGCAAACATGCTGTTGGTATTACAGCTGAGAATGGCGTAGAGATTATTGTACATTTTGGTATGGATACAGTTAACTTACAAGGGGAAGGATTTACAGCCTTAGTCCAAGAAGGGGATAAAATCACAGCAGGACAACCCATGATTACTGTTGATTTTGACACTGTAAAAGGAAAAGTACCTTCTGTCATCAAGCCAATTGTCTTTACTAATCTTCCGGCAGGAAAAGTAGTTACAGTACAGGAGGGACAAATTGTTAAACGTGGTGAAAGTGGTTTTATAACCATCCAGTAACAAAGAAAACTCACAGGGTGTTTGCAAGGGGATTACGGCAAAGCAAACACTACTGTGAGTTTTTTTATATGAAAAAATATAAGTGAAAATTTATTATTATTTCCAAGTAAATACTTTCGAATATAACAGGAGATTATGTGAAATAGAGAGAATACAAGCATAATATACAGATTACGGTAGTAAATCTTTTCTGGTAAAGGGTATATAAAATTTAATGCTATGACTCCCATAATTGGATGAATGTTTCGAAGCTGTCAGGAGGTTATCTTATGGGAATTACAAAAATATCTGCAAAAGAAATAGAAGAGCGGCTTAAAAATACAGAGCAATTGTATGATGCTCTGCTTTATTTAGAGCAACTAAGTCATACTACCTTGGAAGAAATGTTAGAATACATACTTGAAATTGGGGTCTCCATAACCAATAGTAAAATTGGCTATATTGTACGTTATAATGAAGACACTGAAATGTTCACAGACTTTATCTGGTCGAAGGATGCAAAAAAATCATGCAAAATTTCGAATCAACAAATAGAATACAGGCTAGAAGAAACAGGATTATGGGGTGAAGCCATTCGTCAAAGGAAACCCATTATTACCAATGAATATTCCAAGAGCCCTTATGCCCAAGGGGTGCCGAATGGACATGTTCCTCTTATTAGACATCTGAATGTACCTGCCATTGTAAATGGGAAAATTATTGCTTTAATTGGGGTAGGAAATAAAGAAGTAAAATACCATGAATATGACGTTAAAAACTTAGTCTTACTACTAGGGATTGGCTTGAAAAACTTGGCTCATGTGGAAGTCGTAAAAAAGGTTGCCGAAAGTGAAAAACGTTTCCGGGGAACCTTTGAGCAAGCAGCCGTTGCAATTTGCTATGCAGGTGAAGGTGGGAATTTTTTGAAGGTCAATAAGAAGGCTTGTGATATTCTTGGCTATAGTAATGATGAAATGCTTAGGTTAACCTTTATGGATATTACTTATCATGAAGATTTGCATGATTATGAAATGTTGAAAAAAAGATTACTAGAAGGGCAAGCAAATAGTTTGTCTTATGAAAAACGATATGTTAAAAAAGATGGTACCATTGTATGGTTAGATATTAACTTATCACTAGTGAATGATGTGGGGGGGAAATGGTTATATTTTATCACGGGGCAGGATAGTACTGAGCGAAAACAAGCAGAGGAAATTTTAAGTGAGACCCAAGCCATTTTGCAGGCTGCTATGGATAATAGTCAAGCTGGCATTGCTATTGTCGATGCTCCTTGCGGGAAAGTGCGTTATGTGAATAAGGCTGGACAAATTATTATTCATAAGTCCCATGACCAAATTAATGGTAATGTGGATATTAAAAACTACATTGCAAGTTGGAATATTATTCATCGCGATGGAACTCCATTTCAAGAGAATGAAGGGCCGTTGGCAAGAGCGTTACATCATGGCGAGAGTTGTAGTAATGAATTTATTATCAAACAGGAAGGTTTTGAAGATCATATTGTCTGGGCAAATGTAGCGCCAGTTCGTAGTGAGTCGGGAGAAATAAAAGCCGGGATTGTTATTTTTCTTGATATTAGCGAACGCAAACGTATTGAAGAAGCGCTACGCAGGGCCAAGGATGCAGCGGAGCGAGCTAACGTTGCTAAAAGTCAGTTTCTTGCCAATATGAGTCATGAGATTAGGACGCCTATGACGGGAATCATTGGTATGACGGATTTGGCTTTAATGACGGAGCTAACAGAGGAACAACGAGAGTTCTTAGAAATTGTAAAATCATCAACTCGCTCCTTACTGCAGGTACTGAATGATATACTAGATTATTCAAAAGTCGAAGCTGGAAAGCTGGACTTAGAAAAAGTAGAATTCCCTTTGACGGATGTACTCAATGAGGTTGTTGCATTATTTAGTGTTGTTGCCCAACAAAAAGGGTTAAGCATTCAATCAAAGGTTAGACCAGGAATACCTTCTATTCTCATTGGTGATTCCTTCCGTTTGCGGCAAGTGTTGTCAAATTTGATTGGTAATGCAGTAAAGTTCACCGTATATGGGCGCGTGGAAATTGAAACTTCCTGCGTTTACATAAATGCCGATGAGATTAAATTAAAGTTTGTTATATCGGATACTGGCATTGGCATTGCGGAAGACAAACTAGACCTTTTATTTAGAAGTTTTAGTCAAGTAGACGATTCGAATACTCGGCAATTTGGTGGTACTGGTCTTGGCCTAGCCATTTCTAAAAAACTCACAGAATTAATGAATGGTGAAATTTGGGTAGAAAGTAAAGTTGGCAGAGGCAGTAAATTTTGTTTTACAGCCTTGTTTGGACTGGGGCAAGAACAAAGCTTTAAAAAAATGGAAAATGCAAATCAAATATTTCTACAAGCAAAAACCAAGAAACAGGTTCTACTTGTGGAAGATGATGAGGTCAGTCGGAAAATTGTCAGTATTATTTTACTCAAAAAAGGATTAGAGGTTTATATCGCTAAAAATGGAAAAGAAGCTGTAGAAATGGTGGAAAACCAAAGCTTTGATTTAATATTTATGGATATAAATATGCCTTATATGGATGGGTATTCAGCCGTTACCTTAATAAGACGGCAAGAAGAAATGTTGAATCGGCATATACCAATTATAGCGTTGACAGCATATGCCTTGAAGGGCGACCGGGAAAAATGCCTAGCCATTGGAATGGATGACTATTTATCGAAGCCGGTAGATATTAATGCATTAAATATAGTAATCGATCAATGGTTAGATTCGCCAACCACGTAATGTCCATCAAATAGTATTCGTAAAGCCTATATCCTTTCGGGGAGATAGGCTTTTTGACGTAATTCGATAAAATATGCGATATATTTAAAAAAAGTGCTACAATACAAGGAATTACCAAGGTGGTTGTGGAACATTTTATGGAAATAGATAGAAACCTATCCTGCAATTTATTTTGTAGCAATACATCATTCATAGCCTATTGTTATTTGAATAAGGTGGTGACAGAATGAGTGGTATCAAATCAATTAAGACCATATTTGCCTTAAGCATGATTCTTATGACCGTAGTTGTATTTAGTTTGCAAACTGGATTTAGCTATTATCAATTTAGTAAGGTGCTAGAAGAAAAGGTAATAGAACTGCTGGAAAATCAGGCCCGTCATGAAGCTACTAAGTTAAAGGGAGATTTTTCTGCGACTGCGCAAACCGTAGAGTCCTTGGCCCAAACTATTGAAGCACTCAATAGTTATGATACAGAAAAAATTGTCGGTATTATGAGGCTTATAATGTCCAAAGGACCTTTGATATTTGGCGGAGGATTTTGGCTAGAACCTTTTCTTTATAATGATAAGCTTAAGTATTATGGTCCTTACATTTATAGAACAGGAATTGATAAAGAATATCAGCTGACATGGGATTATAGTAATGAAAAATATGATTATTTTAAATATGACTGGTATAAAGAAGGCTTTGCACCAAATGTAAGAGTGGTTTGGAGTGAACCTTATATTGATGAAGTTTCGGGTGTAGCAATGATGACGGCAACAAGTCCGATTCGCAGAGATGGCAAGGTTATTGGTGTAACAACCATTGATGTTGGTGTGGAGAATCTCATTAGCTATGTTAATTCTATTAAAACAGGAAAAAGTGGTTATGGTTTTTTAGTGAGTAGTCAGGGGATGCAGGTCGCGAGTTTAGTTAACCAACAAGAAATTAAAATTAAAAATACTGAGGGAAATATACAATCTTTAAAGGAGATTGCCGGAGCGGCTCTTGGCGAAGAATATACTGGAATTCGAAAGACCGTTTTAAATGAACAAGAAGTGATGGTAGTATTCACCCCCATTGGTGAAACAGGACTACGCTTGGTTATGGTTATGCCTGTCGCAGAAGCCTTTGCCTCTGTGCATTGGATGTTTATTTTTAGTATTATTGGTTTCCTGTTATCCGTTACCTTACTTACGGTTATGATTTTTCGCTTATTTGAACATAAAGTGGCTTTGCCTTTGCAAGAATTGGCAAAATATGCAGAACGAATCAGCAAGGGCGATTTTACTCATGCCATTCAAAAAACATCAGAAGATGAAATTGGACAACTCTGCCATGCTTTTAATACCATGTCGAAAACTATTAAAAATAACATGGAAGTAATAGGTAATGCCAATCGGGCTTTGCAACAAGCTCATGATGAACTAGAAGTTAAGGTTGAAATTCGAACTCAGGATTTATTAGCAATGAATGAGGAAATGAAAGCTATAAATGAGGAACTAGCCCATACTTTAGAAAATTTGCGAGAGACCCAGTTGCAATTGGTTCAGTCTGCCAAGATGGCTTCCTTGGGCAGCCTTGTGGCTGGTGTTGCTCATGAAATCAATACTCCGATTGGCGTAGGGGTAACGGCAATCACTCATTTGCAAGAGATTACCAAAGAGTTTATCCAGTTATATGAAGTAGGGGAATTAAAACGGCAAGATTTGAAAAACTATTTAGTAGACTGTGATGAAGCTATCAAGATTATTTTTTCTAATTTAGAAAGAGCATCTCACCTAATTCGTAGTTTTAAACAAGTATCCGTGGATCAGTCGAATGAAGTGGGCCGTGTGTTTCATGTAAAAAAGTATCTTGATGAAATATTACTAAGTTTACAGCCTAAATTAAAAAGAACACAACATATTGTTACCATTCAATGTGATGAAGAGCTTAAAATGGATAGTTACCCAGGGGCCTTCGCTCAAATTATTACCAATCTAGTGGTCAATTCCTTAGTTCATGCTTATGACATGGAGGCTGCAGGGGAAATTAAAATTGTTGTAGTCAAGAATGATGACAATAAAATATGCTTAACGTATTCTGATAATGGTAAGGGGATGGAACCGGCAGTCGTAGAAAAAATCTTTAATCCTTTTTTTACAACCAAACGAGGCAGAGGTGGGACGGGTTTAGGGCTATCGATTTTGTATAATATTATAACCCAGCAATTTGGTGGAACAATAGAATGTAGCAGTACCGTGGGAAAAGGTACCACCTTTATAATTCAATTTCCCATTATTACACCTAGTAATGCGGAAAAAAAAGAACGGATATAAAATGATACTCATTAAGAGTTGTTTTTCACATATTGTTTTGACGAATCTATGGAAGAGTCGTACAATTGAGGAAGAACATTGCAAGGAACTACAATTCATCTTAGGAGGCACATGTGGTATATAATCCTACGAATCCAATGATTGTTCAAGGGGACTTTTCGGTATTATTAGAAGCCTATCATGAAGATTTTGAAAAGGTACGCATTGGGCTGGCACTTTTTGCTGATCTCGAAAAAAGCCCTGAACATATTCATACCTATCGTATTACCCCCTTATCCTTGTGGAATGCCGCAGCAACGGGGCAAACTCCTGACCAGGTATTAGAATTTCTAAGGCAGTACGTTAAGTTTCCCCTTCCCGATAATGTGTGTCGTGATATTAATGCTTATATGGGGCGGTATGGTTTAGTTAAATTACTAGCAGTGCCTACGCTGGACCTTATGGCAGATGGAAACACAATCATACCTGGAGAATTTTTATATCTGTATTCTCAGGATATCCCGACCATTTTAGCAATTGGTGGACATAAGGATACGAAAGGGGCATTCTGCCATAAACTCGACGACAATACCTTGGTGTTGCCTGCGGGAAAGCGAGGCATTATAAAGCAACTCTTGGTAAAAATCGGTTATCCTGTTGAGGATTTAGCAGGGTATATTGATGGTGAAGAATTAGAAGTTGGCTTACGTCAATATGATATAAATGGCTGCGCTTTTGCTCTCAGAGATTATCAGCGACAAGCGGTGGATATTTTTTATGACAAGGGTAAAACAACAGGAGGATCGGGAGTATTAGTATTGCCTTGCGGTGCAGGGAAAACGGTCATTGGGATTGGTGCTATGACGCAAGTTGGTATGAATACCTTGATTTTAACCACTTCCACCAGTGCGGTTCATCAATGGATGAGGGAAATCGTTGAAAAAACCACATTGCAGGTAGAAGAAGTAGGGGAATATTCAGGAGGAAAAAAGAATATTTGCCCTGTGACCGTTACTACTTACCAAATGGTAACCTATCGTCCGCACAAAAATGGTCCTTTTCCTCATTTTGAAATTTTTAATGCACGTGCTTGGGGTTTGATTATTTATGATGAGGTTCATACGTTGCCGGCCCCAGTATTTCAGGTTACAGCTGAATTGCAAGCAAGACGAAGACTAGGTCTAACAGCTACCTTAGTACGGGAAGACGGCCGAGAAGCCGATGTCTTTACCTTAATTGGACCCAAAAAGCTAGATGTTCCTTGGACTGAAATGGAGAGTGCTGGCTGGATTGCGACTGCAATCTGTACAGAAGTGCGTGTGCCTATGGATTTTGCCCTCCGCATGGAATGTGCTCAGGTACCAGAAAAAATGGCCTATCGTTTTGAAGCAGAAAACCCTGATAAAGTAAAAGCCATTGAATATTTATTGCGTAAGCATACTAATGAGGGTATACTAATTATCGGCCAATACATAAAGCAATTAGAATATATTTCAGCCCATTTCAAATTTCCTCTGATTACAGGAAAAACTCCAACGGATAAACGCGATATTCTTTATGAGGATTTTCGTTCAGGACGGATTCCCGTCCTGGTAGTCTCAAAAGTGGCTAACTTTGCCATTGACTTACCTGATGCATCTGTAGGCATACAGGTTTCTGGGGCTTTTGGCTCTCGGCAGGAAGAAGCCCAGCGTTTAGGACGAATTTTACGGCCTAAAAAAGATGGCAGAAATGCTTATTTTTATAGCGTAGTATCTAAGGACTCCAGGGAACAGGAATTTGCTCACCATCGTCAACTATTTTTGACGGAGCAGGGCTATCAATATCAAATTTTAGATTTTGAGGAAGCGTTACTAAGGGAAGGACTTGAAGGTTGTGCTCAATAGAAAAGTTCCACTACTTTTTAACAAAATATATACCTTAGAAGACATTTACCAGCTAAGTAAAACAGCGCTGAATCGTATGTGCTGGCGCTTTGATGTCAGTGGCTGGGTGGGGAACGTCCCTAATTTATTGCGGGATGCAATTGCGAATATTCCACGTTTTGCTGATTTATATCAGTCTCTTGGTGTAGAGGAACAGCAAATTTTAAATTATGTCTGTGAATGTGCCGGTAGTGTAGTCCCGATGGAAGAAATTTATAATCACTTTGCTGCTGCCATACCCAAAAAAAGATTACATTCTACGGTAAAAGGAATGGTGCAAGAAGGCTGGCTCCTGGATGTTGATCATTTAGAGGCTGTGATTGTGGTACCAGATTTTAAAACCATACTAAAGGTAATACCTACTTTTTATAGTTTTTTAGATGCTGAATTATCCAAGGAAGAGCGTGCTAACCAAGAAAAGGGGCAATTTTTCTCAGATCTCGTGGAAATGGCGGCTTTTTTATATGTAGAAAAACCAAAATTGACAACCAAAGGGATTGTTTCCAAAACAATCTTACGGCGTTTGGTGGCGCGGCTAAGCCCGAGTGCTGCTGAACAGTGGGAAGAGGCTGCTGTTGATAATCTTTATACCCCTAAAGTATTTATGCTGTTTCATGGCTTACATGAGATGAATGCCCTAAAAATTAGTAGTGCCTCCTTAGATGGTCGCTATTATGAATTTAATGCGGAAAAATGGGATGATTTTATCTTTTCGCCTCGGCCACATCGTCTATTGGCTGCCCTCAGCTGGGAATTGTCGCGCATCAATCTCCTCAAGAGAGGCAGTTTACCCTTTGTTGTCAGTTTGCTAAAGAACGGGTGTCAAACAGAGGGGAAGTGGCATACCAGTGCTACCTTAATGAAGAGGAGTATCGTACCAGAGTCTGCAGTAGCCTTTCTACAGCGAGATCCCTTCGGCAGTGAAGAATGGCTAGAATCTATAGTCTTAGAGCCCTTGTTATACCTTGGTTTATTTGAGAAAAGGACTGAGAAATTAGAGGTGCCGTGGCGCAAAGAAACCTCCCTAAACAGAAAGTTTTGGCGATTAACTCCCTTAGGGGAGGGGTTGGCCCAGTGGCTTGGGACGCACAAGGATGGCGCTGGAGTATTGATGCAAATTTGCAAGGCGGATTTGGTCAGTAAAGAAATAGCCCTAGAATTTGCCCCCCTATTTGCCCTATGGCAAGAACAAATGCCTGCGGAACTTGAACAGCAACTCATTATTCAACCTGATCTTTCCTTTATAGTACCACGCTATGCACCGCCTTATTTGTTATGGATATTATCCGTATTTGCTACAACGCAAATTCAGGAGTACGTATACCAAGGAAGTTTTAGTCGGGACAGTATTTTGCGTGCTTTAAAGGGTGGGGTAGGGGTTGGTGAGTTATTTAATGCCATTCGCGATCATTGTAAAGTACCGCCAGGAGACAATGTTCTTACAACACTCAAACATTGGTGTGATGCTTATGATCAGACCGTGTTCGCCAAAGTGACAGTGCTCGCTTGTGACACTCCTGAAATGGCGACAGAGGTTGCGGCACAAAGTAAACTTTCAGGAATGATTATTGGGCAGATTGGTCCTCAAACCTTGCTCATTAAACCAGATGGTGAAAGTATTATTCGTAAATGGCTAGAGAAGAAGAATTGGGTGCCAAGACCCGGTATGATTAGTGGCGAGGGCTTAGATACATGGTTGCAAAAAAAATAAAAGCAGGTGAAATGTAATGGCGAAAATCCCCAAAAACCTAAGTGATAAATCTATGTTTGGTAATTTTGCAGAACAAATTACTTTTGAAAATGATATCTTTCAAGAAGAAAGTCCAGCACCGAAAGTAGTAAAGCCTGTAAAGAAAGAAAGTGCAGGATATGTGAACGAATTTTTTACTCCTGAACTACAAGAAAAAGTAGGTAAAGCGTTACTAGAATTGAAAGTAGAATTATACAAAGATGGTATTGTGGACTTTGATATAAAAGTGGCACGCCAAGGAAAGCAAATTATACTTACCGCTGCCCCAAAGAAAAAGCAAGGCTAGTCGGAGGAAACTATGCAAGAAAAAGCCCTTTTATTTCTGACAGAATGGTTTCATCAGTATGTGCAAAGTTTTTACTCAGGAGATGAACAACTACAATTTCATGTTCGGCTGAAGGAAGAGCATACGTTACGTGTGATGAAGCATGCTCATGATATTGCCCAGTGGCTTGTGGTACCTCTAGTTCAGCAAAGACTTGCTGAAATTGCTGGATTGTTACATGACATTGGACGTTTTAAACAATACCAGACCTATCGTACTTTTAATGATGGTCTTTCGGTTAATCATGCCGCACTAGGTCTTGAAATTTTAGAAGAATCAAATGTGTTGGCGTTATCGGGATTGTCCTTAAAGGAACAGCATTGTGTGAAGCAGGCTGTGTTTTATCATAACTGTCGGCAACTCGGGTCAGAGCTAGAAAAGGAAAGTTCCTTGCTAGCTCGAATTACACGAGATGCAGATAAACTTGATATTTTTTCAATGCTCCTTACCAAGGACCAGGCGAATAAGGTGCCTCATTCTCCAGAATTAAAACTTGATAATCAATATTCTCCGCATATTATTGCGGAAATTTTACAGGGGAATTTAATAAAACCTAAAGATATTAAAAACTCTGCGGATTTAATGCTTTTTCGCTTATCCTGGGTCTATGATATAAATTTTATCTATTCCTATTCCTACATTTTGCAACATAAATATATAGAACAACTCATTGCAACCTTACCAGATACGGAGGATATTGAGCATGTCTCTCAATATATAATAGCTTATCTTAAAAAGCAGATAGCCATACAAGGGTTATAGTGCCAGCAAGGAAATCTTGAACTTTACGTAAAGTTAGGAGTGAGACATATGGAGGTAAGGCTAGAAAAATATACGGGTACTTCTATGACTCGCATTGCCACTATTGACGATATTGAGGAAATCACGGAAATTTTTAATCAAGGAATAGAAGATAAAGTCGCTACATTAGAGGCCCATACAAAAAGCGTAGCAGAAATGACGCAATGGTTTACTAGTCGCAGCGAACGACATAAGGTGATTGTTATTGAAGACGAAACAGGTTATATCAAAGGGTGGGCCTCTTTAAATATTTTTAATATGCGAGAATGCTATCAAGGGGTAGCAGATCTATCTATCTATATCCGTCGCGAAGAACGAGGAAAAGGTTTAGGTAAGACATTACTGGTAGCTTTAATTGCAGTCGCAACCCAAGCTGGTTTTTATAAATTGGTGCTCAGTACCTTTGCCTTTAATTATGCTGGACAAAAATTATATGCCTCCGTAGGATTCACCAAAGTGGGCACCTATCGGAAACAAGGTATGCTAGATGGTAAATGGATTGATATGACGATTATGGAAAAATTTCTAATGGAGAATCCATAAAAAATCATTTGTCGCGAGATTACATATCTTGAAGGAGGAAGGTTTATGTCAAAGATTACAAGTCGGGCAAAGCGACTGCGAATTTACATTGGAGAGATGGATCGCTATAAAGGGAAAAGTCTGTACCAAGCTTTGGTGCAAAAGGCAAAAGAGCTAGATTTGGCTGGGGCAACCGTATTTCGAGGGCTTATGGGGTATGGGGCTAACAGTCGTATCCATACCGCTCAAATTTTAGATTTGTCCAGTGACTTACCAATCTTAGTAGAATTTATTGATAGTGCAGAGTATATTGAAAAGCTATTACCATTCATTGATGAAATGGTGCAAGAAGGTATGGTAACGATTGACGATATTGAGGTTATTAAATATGGCAAGGAACCCCCTAAAAGGTAATTAAAGTATTGACAAGGAATTTAAAGGGTGATATAGTTATACAAAATTATATATTTAAAGCTGATCAGAGAACTGAAGGCTAAAGATTTTTTGCGACTAGGCAAAAAATCTTTAGCCTTTTTATGTTTCTCAAAAAGTAGTCTAGATGTGTTATTAATAATAAAAAATATTGGAGGAATTTATTATGGCTTTACCTAAAAATTTACGATTTGATAGTTTTTCAGTGCATGGAGGGCAAGAACCTGATCCTACCACTGGATCGCGGGCCGTTCCTATTTACCAAACCACATCTTATAATTTCCGGGACAGTGAACATGGCGCTAATCTCTTTTCCTTAAAAGAAGCAGGGAATATATACACTCGTATTATGAATCCTACCACAGATGTATTTGAAAAAAGAATTGCAGGATTAGAAGGCGGCGTAGCGGCTTTGGCCTTTGCTTCTGGGCATGCAGCCATTAGTGCAGCGATTTTCAATATTGCAGGTTCAGGGGATGAAATTGTCAGCTCTGCCAGTTTGTATGGCGGTACTTATAATATGTTCAGTCATACCTTGCCGCGTTTAGGCATTAAGGTAAATTTCGTCGATCCTAGTGATCCAGAAAATTTCCGCCTTGCCATTACGGATAAAACCAAAGCAATTTATGCGGAAACCATTGGAAATCCGAAAATTGATATTCTTGATATTGAAAAAGTAGCAAGCATTGCCCATGAATATGGTATACCTCTTATTATTGATAATACCTTTGGCACTCCCTACTTAGTGCGCCCTATTGAGTTTGGGGCAGATATTGTAGTTCATTCCGCCACCAAATTCATTGGCGGACATGGGACTTCTATGGGAGGCGTAGTTGTAGATGGTGGGAATTTTGATTGGGCCAATGGTAAATTTCCGTCCTTAACAGAACCAGACCCAAGTTATAATGGCCTAGTATATACGGAGGCCTTGGGGAATTTAGCCTATATTATACGCTTGCGTATTCAGGTGCTACGAGATTTGGGAGCGTCTGTAAGTCCTTTCAATAGCTTCTTGTTTTTGCAAGGATTAGAGACACTGCATCTTAGAATGGCCCGTCATAGTGAAAATGCACTAGCCGTTGCAGAATATTTATCCCAGCATGAACAAGTAAGCTGGGTTAATTACCCGGGACTAAAAAATGATACAAGCTATGAGCTTGGGAAAAAATACTTACCCAAAGGGGCTGGTGCTATTTTAACTTTTGGCATTAAAGGTGGCCTAGAAGCAGGTAAAAAGTTTATTGATTCTTTAAGACTATTTTCAATCTTGGCCAATGTAGGCGATTCCAAATCTCTAGTTATTCATCCTGCTAGTACGACTCATTCCCAGTTAACTACAGAAGAACGATTGGCTGCTGGTGTAAGTGATGACTTGGTTCGTTTATCTGTTGGTATTGAAGATGCAGCCGATATTATTGAAGACCTTGCTCAAGCCTTAGCCATTGCTAAGTAATAGGTAGTACATAATTTTGTGGAGAGGCTAAGCATAGCAATCTTAGCTTTTCCGATTGAGTATAGGAGGTGAATACTATGTCAGTTATGCTGGTAGGTGCAGATCATTTAGGTAGTATTGAAAAAAACTTGCAAATGATGGGGATTAACGCCATTGATCATGTAACTGGCAGAAATGTTAGCGATCGCAAGAAATTTAAATTTCCTTTATCAACAGCGTTAATTGTTGTCTTTATTGATTATATCAATCATACAACAGCTAAAAATATAAAAAATATGGCTAAATCCCAAGGCGTACCCTTGGTTTTTGCCAATCGATCGTGGAGTTCTTTGCAGGACAAACTTGTTGGCTTTAACCTAAGGGAGTTAGGGTAATTCCGATTCAACAATCGAATCATTAATTTTATAGTTATAAGAGCTGATCAGATAACTGAAGGCTGAACAAAGTGGAATTTTCCACTTGTTCAGCCTTTTTATTTTTATAAAAACATACAAAATCAGCATACAATCGCTCTTTTTATTCTTACTTAAGGGAGGAAGTACATCATGGCAGAAATTGAAAAAAAATACTGGGATTATAAGCTAGAAACACAAAGTAGGGCTGATTGGGATGCTTTGAAACTACATCTTTTTATAAAACATCTTCGCCATGCTTATGAAGGATCTCCCTATTATCGTAGGGTCTTTGACGCTGCTAACTTACATCCTGATAGGATAAAATCACTTGCCGATATTCGCCATTTTCCTTTTTTGCAAAAAAATATCTTGCGAGAACGTCAGGAGGCCCTCGCGCCTTTTGGTGATATTGTGGCCGTACCAGAAAAGGAGATTGTTTATATATCAACTTCCAGTGGGTCAACAGGTGTTCCCACTGCTTCACCATTTACGGCCAATGATTTTAGTGACTGGATTGACTACGAAGCAAGGCAGTTTTTTTCTAGCGGTTTAAGAGACAATGATCGTTATTGTCATGCCTTAAACTTTTCTTTATTTGTTGGGGGTCCTTGTGTACTAGGGGCACAAAAAGTAGGTGCATTGTCCATTCATGCTGGTACAATTCCTTCAGAGCGTCTACTGGGGTTAATTCGCCAATTTGCAGTAACAGCTATATGGACGACACCCTCTTATGCCTGGTATTTAGGAGAAACAGCCAGAAAAGGAGGAATAGATCCTGCCAAAGAACTTTCTTTGAAAAAAATATTTGTAGCGGGTGAACCTGGTGGATCTATACCAGAGACTCGTAAAAGTATTGAAAGCCTCTGGGGGGCCGATGTTTAT
>Ga0209340_1001688_pt1 | contig 14728 bp, 18 predicted proteins | sample EPASupsiteSAE323_FD_187266 | JGI IMG/M metagenome (GOLD analysis project Ga0209340, IMG submission 187266) | Bioremediated contaminated groundwater from EPA Superfund site, New Mexico - Sample SAE3-23 (SPAdes) (version 2) | ecosystem: Environmental > Aquatic > Deep subsurface > Groundwater >... | reverse complement strand
GTTGCCGGGCTGAATTGTGCTGCCAACCTGCTTGATGAATTCGTCGTCCACACCCACATCGGACAGCTTGCCGACCAGCGCGCCGGATGCAGCGCCAATGATCATGCCCAGCCAAGGCATCCAGAAGATGATCTTAGTATTGTACAGGTAATTATTTATAGCATGGCGTTCTGCCATGAGACTAAGATGGCACGAAAAGAACTAAACAGGCGACAGTTCACGATATATACAACAACAGATGGAGATATCGCTAGGTGGCGAAGTTGTTGCCCGAAAGGAACGACCTTGAACAGACTTATCATCGAAGCGGTTGAAACTTTCTTAGAAGGCGAAACCGCTGACCAATCAACGGCGCAGGTCAAAAAGCTGCACCATGAGATTGCTGAACTGAAAAAGAAGAACGAGGAACTTGAAAAGAGCAACCAAGATCTCTTGGCAGCAGGCAAAACACGATCATCGTTGCATAAGCCAACCATTGAATATCTTCGGCGAGATGGAATAATCAAGTCGCCACGTAACGTTCCGGGGCAATGGGCGATTGTGGACATGATTACAGACAAGTATGCGCATTTTGACCATATACCTGATGAAACCGATATTAAAAATTTCAAACACGACCTCGGCTACACATCAGTCAGAGTCCAAAAAATCGAGGATAATACTATCTGGATTCGACCATCTGACCAAGCGGGTGCAACTGATATAGCTTCAGATATCGAACTTCAGTACAACCGCGCCGTCAGGGATACCATAGAACAGTTAGAGGAACTTGGGTTAGTTGAATGCGTTCGGGGCGGTGGCTACAAATGGAAACGCTGATCGATCAATTCCGAGAAGATCTAAAAATTCAAGGACGATCTAAGGACACATGCGAACAGTATCCGCAAATTTTGAAAAGATTTGAGGCGTTTGTGGGTGGAGATTTGTTATCAGTAGACAAGGCAAGGCTAATAAACTACGTCAAACATCTGAAGGATAATTCATTAGCTTCACGCCAAAGATACTTTTCAGCGATAGGATCGTTCTACGATTTTATGGTCGAACTCGATTTGATGGAATCAAATCCGGTCACGCCGAGCTTCAAGAAAAGGTATCTGCGCGGCTATAAAAGCGATTCGAACCGCCAGCGCCGGAAATGTCCGACGATAGAAGAAGCTAGAAGACTTGTAAGTGGTATTATCACAATACGTGAGCGTGCGGCGATTGTAGCACTGCTAAAAACGGGGCTTCGGTGCAGCGAGCTAATATCGCTGGACGTTGACGATTTGGATTTGCCAAACCTCACACTTCATCTCAAGCCCACAAACAAACGAAGCAATCTCACAATTTTCTTTGATGAGGAAACGGCGCAACTGCTCCGAAAGTGGTTAGCTAGGCGCGAAAAAATGGCTAGATCCCAGGCACTGTTCCTGAACGCCCAAGGCGACAGATATAGCCGTGACTCTTTTGAGATAATGTTTGTGAAATATTCGACCGCCGCTGGTCTACACAATGCCGCCAGTAATCGTTTAGAAGATCGATGCACACCCCATAGTTGCAGACATTTTTTTACAAGTCAATTGCTTGAGCGGGGCATGAGGCGCGAGTATGTTCAAACTCTGCGCGGCGATGTGGTCAAAGATGCGGTTGACATCTACCATCATATCTCGATGGAAAAATTAAAAGAGTCGTATTTAGCGCATATGCCACCGTTGTTTGCTGAGGGTGACTAATAGATCGTGCGCGCGCCCCGCCAATTTTTTATATTTTTCTTTGCGCATAAAATTATAAATCGACATCTACAATATAACCTAGTACTGATATTGATTCAAATATATTAACCGGAAGGCTTAAATAATCGAAAAACAATACAAAGATATTTATCAAAACATAAAAACAAAAACCGAATACCGGCGCGGGGTATGATAGAAACTAACCCGCGCGAAAAACATTTCTAAAAACAGCGTGCGCAGGTGCGCCGCAACCCTTGGCAAGAGGGGGATTAAAATGAGTCAAGCAATAAATAATGATACCATTCACGTCCACGTCGGGCGACCTAAAAATGATAATAAATTCTGCGAATGCGGTGTTGAATTAACCTTTGAAAACACACGGGAAACAAAGAAAGGTTCGGGTTCGTTAAGATCGATATGCAAAGACTGTGAACGCTACAAGGACCGAGCGAGTCACAGAGCAAATTACAAAAAGCATCCGCAAAAAAGGGTGTCGAGGGGACCGCTGTTCGCTGAACGACCAAATCGGGTGGGGATGGCGGCTCAGAACTCGATTGTCGTTCGGGTGGACGGCAAGCACATCAAACTATTTGAGGATGCATTGTGTGAGGAGTGCGGCGGTATTCTTCGCTATGATGAGCATCTTGAACGAGTTTGCAATGAATGTGGTCTTGTGAGCGAGCCGATTTTGTTCGATGCGCCCAACACAGAATTTACGAGTAGGCAACTGAAAGACTACGAAAAAAGCAGATATGATCTAAAAATCGTTGTTAATCGCGATAAGGAATGTGATATACGAAATTTCGGCAATTCTCATATAGTTCAGGATATTTATGAGAAAACAATATCAGACGGTACATTAGATCCGATAGTGTCCAATTGGCATAAAAAGACACAACCTATTGCTAATATTAGCAGATAAATAATAGCAACTATATATGAGGAAGCGGACTTCCTTTGCTTGACTGAGCATGAGGGGTCTTGCCACTCCCATGCTTTTTTCACGATAAACCTATGTATTCCAAGAAACCGAGAAACCGCTTTTGCGGCGGTTTCTCCTTTTTTTAAACAATCCAAATGAAATAACTTCGGAGGAAATACCATGAAAAAGAGATTGAAAGACGCATTATCAATCAGGATAAGCGATGAACTGAGATCGGAAATTGAAAAGGTAGCCAGGCAGGAAGACGTAGGCATGGCGGAAGCCGTGAGACGGCTCGTGAATCTTGGGCTGATGACGAAAACATTAGATGCATAGATGTATATACATACTAAAATATAGTAACGCTTTTATAATCTAAAATTGCCATCTGTTTTTCATGATACGGAAAGTACAGGGTAAGAAAGACAGACACGCGATGTATATCACAATCCCGTCCGAACTCGATGCAATGTTCAGGAATTCGGAGTTCGCAATAGTCGAGATTTTGCCAACGGATGACGGTTTTTCGGTGAGACCGGCTAAGTTCGTTGTGGATTGTGAGTGAAAAAACAAGCTATCGGAGCGTTCCCGCGCTCCGATAAAACGAGTTGATTATAATGGATATAAATAATAAATATCAGAATAATGACCCCGTAAAAAATCTTATTGGAAAAGTTATCGGAGTAACGACAAGCGACGGCTTGACCTTGAGAGGAAGGCTCGTCAACGTCAGCGACCATGAAATCTGGCTGGAAAAGCTGGGCGGAAATCTCACGATGGTTTTGCGGGCTGAGATAACGCGGATTTGGGTTACTGCTGATCGGAAGGTGAGCCAATGAGCCTACTCGATCGCGTTTCCGTGATGCTCGCGATGGGCATGGAATTCGATGATGTCGTTTTGCACGCTTTCTTGATCCACCATTTTCTGGGGGTGGACTGAATGACAACCGCTACCGACATCACCCGCGCACATTATATGCGGTCGGAAGTCCGCAAGATCATTGAGCGTTTCGCAATGCCTGGCGATGGGTGGCGGGCGCTCAATGGAGACTTCCATAGGTGGTACAAGAATTTTGACGGTCGCGCGCGATTGTTGACGATCGATGATTTCGAGGAGATCATTTCAGAGCATCGAACTCTCTATCAAACTCTGAACGTTTTTGATAAGAGTTTGTGGATGGTCGATCGCTCGAAGAATGAGATCACGAGCGAGAACCCTCTGGGAACAACCACCGACACAATGGCTTACACTCTGAGTGTTGACATTGACAAAGGTCATGGTTTTGCGATTGAGGATACGAAGGATGCAGTTGAGGCGGCAGCGCAATTCCTTGTCGATTACCTGAAAAAAAATGGCGTATACGCGAGCGTGTGGGTACTCTTCAGCGGCGGCGGCATCTATGTGCAGATCCACCATGAGATCTGCAAGCCACGCCACAATCGGACGGGGTTCTTTGAGTTAGTCTTGAATCGCTACAATAGGCTCATTGATCACGTATCCGCTGAGTTCTTCAAAACCCATCCCGAATACATTGGGAAAGTAAAATATGATGCTCTGAATAATAGCAAGCGTGTCTTCAAGTGCATTCTATCCGTCCATAAGAAAAAACCGTATGCAGTCGTTCCACTGAACCGAGATGCGATCGCGATTGACTTTGAGCGGGCGCGGGTCCCTCTGCAAGAGGGTGTGATTGCGGATGCAAGAACATGGTATTCGACATACGACCCGGCAGAACGCGAGGCTCTTCTCAAACTCCTGGATCAGTTCGCGGACGAAACAGAAGGGACGAAACAGCAATCATATGAGATTTGGAGATCGCCCACAAAGATTGATGCAAAATATTTTCCGCCGTGTATCAGGCACATAATAGATGCAGCGAACACTGGGACAGGAAAAACAAGATTTAGTGGAGTTCTGGCTGCATTTCTTTATCACATGGGCTGGAGCGACGAAGAAGCATGGGAGTTAGTCAAATCCGTTTCGGCTAGGAACGGGCTGGCGAATGCCAGTCACATATTCGACAGTTGTTTTGGGCGGATCAATTGCCCCTCCTGCTCAAAGATCAGGAACGACGGCGCGGGATATCCTCATCTCGGATTGAAGGGGCTCGGTTGCTGCAAACCTGAAAAGGATTGTGACAGGTGGGCGGGGAATTACGCCATAGCAATGGCTGATCGCGATCACAACAAAAAAATAATTGAAGAATTGATAAAAACGATCCTATCAGATCCTCGGAACCTCAAGAACCCCGATGTCGTCCAGGTTTTGGCTGCGCTGAAGGCAAACGACCCGATTGAGTATGAACTTGTCTTGAATTCCATCAAGAAGGGTGGCACCGGAATCAAGGTTGACACAATCAATCAGATGGTTGACAAGCATATCGGGGATAACAAACAGAAAAACGAGGAAAGTGAAAAGCCATCCGAAGATGACATCAAGACCGCGCGTGATATTTTGGAGAACGGAGACCCTATTGCGGCACACATGAAGTACGTAAACCGCAAGATACGCGGGCGGGAGAAACCAGCGCGTGCAGTCACAATGTCCGCATACTCAACATATATGTCACCTGATGACCGATTACACGCCGATGCAGTGGGATCGTCACAGAGCGGAAAAACAGCGACCGTAATCGCGACATTGGAGACGTTCCCGGAAGAAAACGTGATCGTTGCATCTGAGGCGTCGCCCAAATCGTTGTATTATTTAGCGCGCGAAAATCCAGAACGCCTCAAAAACGCGATTGTCTATATCGACGACGGGAGACCGGAACATATACCAGTACTGAAAACTTTCAGGAATGAAGGGAATGTAACACCGCGAAACATGTCAGTCATAGATGGCGAGTTCATGGAGCTAACGGTACAATACCGACCAGTGGTGATGTCGTCTTCGGTTACGCCTCTGCGAGACATGGAACAGCAAGCAACTAGCAGGAATTTTTTGATACCTATCCCGGACGCGACCGATGAAGAGGAGAAGGACATTCGCACGACCATTAGAAAACAGGCGAGAGCGGGGGCGGTTCTGTCAAACGGAGATGACGATGAACGCCGGATACTCCAAACAATGGCGAGAATTCTGCGCGATGATGAAAGCGTGAAAGATGTCCTCATACCGTTTGATGTTGTCGAACCCCAAGGAGCGGATCGACGCGGTACGGGGCAGTTCATGAGGTTCATCAAAATATCGGCATTCATCAACCAGTTTCAGCGACCGATTTTGGAGCTTACAGACGGTCGAAAGTTCGTTCTGGCTACATATGATGATTTTGTCACCGCTGCCACAGTGTGGTTTGATTTCGCGGCAGGACAGGAGTTCAAGATATCCACAGCTGCATTAGTTGTACTCAAGGCATTACCAGATGAGTGGCCAGGGAGAAGCGCACCCAACCTAGTGAAAATTGTTGGCAAAAGCCAACGCACAATCGAACGCTACTTAGAGGACCTATATGAAAGCGGTGTTGCAAACCGGGAAAGGATATCAGCGCCTGGTATGCCGTGGGGCTATTGGTGCGAACCCGAAACCCGCCAAAGGGTTTTGTCGCGAATATCAGATACAGCAGACACTGCTGGGAATAGCGACAGAATCACGACAAAAAATCCTTGTCGCGAATATCTAGGTAAAAAATCGTCCGATTCGTTAATAGACTCTTCTAAAGAGTTCTTTAATAATAACGACATAGTTAAGAAGGAAATGTATAGAAGCATAACATACAGACAGAGAACCTTGGTTGGAGATTTCGGGGAGATATATCTATCCTTATCTAATTTCCCCGGAATCCATGTCGTGATTCGGAAAATGCGCCGCATGATAGCGAATATTATCGACAAAACGTTTTTGGCGCGATTTGACCGAATTCGCCAGATAGCGTTTCGGTTTTGTCGCGATTATTGTCGCGAATATGAAAATCCCACCTCACCCTCTGGCATCCCGGATAAGTCGGCACACGGTAGCGATTCGATCCAAACCGAGGTAGAAGAAGCCCAGCGCCGGTTAGAAGAGACCGAAGCCCACTACAGCAAGCGGGCTAAGAAGTACAAAATCGGATCTTACCGGGAAATGGTTGCTCTTGTTCCGTACGACAAATCATCACCCGAAGCGGAAAAGATCTGTCGCGCCTTCCGGGGTCAACTCACAAAAGGCATGGCTCCGAGACTGGAATTCATAGCAAAGGATACCGATCTTCCAAAAGAGACCATTGAGAGCTATCTGAACAATGCTCCTTGGGTCCGCAAGGACATATCCCAAGGGGGAATTATGGTCTATCTGCCCGTGAAGGTTTGACATTTCGCACCGTCAAACTTTCACTAATACAAGCCTTTGTTGTCAATCTGGAATTCTTGAAGTATACAATGTGACGAAAAATGAACCCTTTTGTGGTCTGCATTCTTTGAGATCCATCATTGGGCAAATGTAAGACCCGATTCAGGTGGCAAGTTCTATCGCACATCTTGGCAATGCCGCAATGGATGCAAACTTGATTAAAAGGGAGATCAAGCCAATCTCCCTTATGATGAATTTTTTTAAAACATGCCTTAAAACGGTCTATAATCATCTAGGATCTATCATTTTCCTGGACGATGTATAGGTCAATTTTAAGGAAATTGGGGGCTTAAAGCTCACCACATTGACAAAGTGTCGCCCACCATGGAGGACTTTATGAATGATTTGATACGATCTGCTATACATGAAAGCGGTCACTGTATTTGCGCTTTAAAATTTGGCGCAGACATCGATTACGTGAAAATCGGAAACTTTGATACGGATAGTCAGACTATTAGGGGCATAACAGAAATTCTAGGCGAGTTATCACCCGCCAGAAATATCTTGTTTGCGCAGGCGGGTGAGGCTTCGGAGCGGCTAATCTTCGGCGTCCCTGAAACCGAGCGCTGGCGGGAATCTGACGATTTTAAACAGGTCTATGAGAAGAGTTTTGGTCCCATTACCCGCCTAATTGCCGCTAACAGACATCAATTGTTGGTTTTGGCTGCATGGCTCTATCGTAAGCGGTTCCTTCGTGGCGCTGAGATCGAAGCTATTTTGAACCGCTGCCAGTAGCCAGACATCCCCCAGGGTCACATGTGGTGCCCCAGAACGCATTATCTCTTCCTGGCTATAATCTTATCAATCCGATTATTTTGTGGTAAAATTGGGCTTATAACGAGCTTTTTGGAAACAAAGAATTATCTAAATTGTCTAGCTGTGGTTGAATTCCGGCGATGACGCGTAAGCTTCCATACGCAGAGCCGATTAATTCCTGCCCTTAATTGTGATTTTTATGGATGAAATTGAATATAAACGAAACTGTCTTTTAAAGCGGCGTGGTCAACTTCTGGTTGAACTTTCGTCGATCGACGAAGAATTAGAAGAAATAGCTAACAGCGGGCTTGAAGACGATTTGATTCAAGCGGAGAAACGACATGTACGACGCTAAAACGCTACTGGCGGATTATAAAGAACTAAAATCAATGTCAGTCGAAGACATTGAAAAGTACTGTGGAAAGATAATATGTCAGAAGACGAATGTCCAGAATGTGAATCAGAAAACATCATAATGATCGGTTAAAGAGGTTTAGATTTACAGTTTTATTGCATCGATTGTGGAAAACTATTTTACGAGTGTGATTTAAATGACTGATGTTATTGACGTAGTTGAAGATATTATATTTGAGAAATGCAGCGACGGAAGCGGCTATTGCCGTGTTGAAAAGCTGCGCCGGGTCGAACATGAGGGACGGGACGATACGCCATTCAAAACAAACACCGCTCAAGAAGTTACGGGCGAACCTTTCGAACGGTGCCAGACTGGCAGCGAGCAAGAGAAATGCAATTGTCGCCTTGGCACCGAAGACTCTCCTATGTGCAGACCGCCAGACGCGCCTTTTAAAGCAACGGAAATTGAAAAAGCGATTCTGGATATCTGCAAAAATGATCCCAAGACGGTTGTCGAAATGATGAAGACCGAAAGCGGCAAGGCTCTATATAACAAAATCGTCGAAAAGGATTGTGGATGTCCCCACAAATTGAAGAAAGCGGCTGATATCGAAAAAGCTATCCTACAAGAATGTGGCAAAGATCTATGTGCGTTTTTAAAAACCGCGCGCGGTGAAGAACTCTTCAAAAAACTCTTGGAGGGATAAGATGGTTAGAAATCGCGATCTATCAAAGGGCTTCGGCTACAAGAAAAAAGAAAAGCCGCCTGAACCGAACAAAAACAGCTTGCTCCGGCGCTTCGGTGAAGAAATGGTCAGGCGGGGCAACTTCGGTCACAACGATGAATTTGTTGCCTTATTTGGTCAGGTCGAGCAATACAAAATCGAGTTGCAGGGATTATATTCCAACAGAGCAAAATTTTGTGCACTCATCAAAAACGATAATAATACCGCCATTTATAAAATAATCGATATTCCAGCATTTAATGATTCGGAACGCCGGGAAAAGGCAATTCAGAAAAACATAGCACTGGCTGACCAGAAGATTTCCCAGCTTGAGCCGATCATAGATCAAGCTGTCGTGGAATTGCCAGAATTGGCGATTGAGCCTACACTTCGCGGTCTGCAACTTCTGAGGAACCGACAAAATGATCGAGTCATAAGACTTGAAAGACATCTGAAAACCGAAACCGAGCGGCTTTTAGCCCGCCCGAAAGCGAAACTGGCTGATGTTTTAGCTTCGCCTGAAATTGTGGCTCTGAAGACTCAAACCGAGGAACAGACAAAAGAAATTGATGCAAAGGTCGCTGTTATCGATAAATTCATAAAACAACTTGAGGAAGCATATGCGACTTGATCCACTACCACGGTTTGCAAAAAACCTGGATTGTCCTATCTGCCATCAAAGAGCCACAAACATAGGATGGCAGGCTGATGATGATCTTTACCGCGCCACGACCTACAGTTTGGTAATTAATTGTAAATGTGGTGCAGTTAGCAAAATCAAATTGTACTAATATGTACATTATTGTACTAATTAATACAATACAGGGCGGGTCCCATAGCCCTAGCCCGGAAAAAGCGTGCCTGAAACCGGGCATATAACAAAAATAATTTTTAGTCTGTGAATAAATATCCCGCGATCGCAACAGTGTAAATCGCTTGCGATTTACGTAAGCGCAAGCCGAAACGAGCCTGGCGGTAAGCGCGATTTACGGCAATGAAGCCCGCGCAAGCCGAGCCTTTAGCTGTCATGTATTTGCGCGCAGCAAATGCAGCGCGTGGAGTTGCGCCTACGCAATCATCACGATGAAGAATAGAATCGAGGTTTTAGGCATTTAACCTCACCGCATCTTAAGGGCGCGCTAGTAGTTCCCTCTTCACCTAGCGCGCTAATTTTTTTAAAGCTGTTGATTATTATATGCGCTTACGAATCGCGATCGCATTAAACCGCTATTGGTGGGTAAACCATAATTTTATAAAAATGAGTTCGCAGTCGCAAAGCATGAGTGCACGCTCTGGGTTCTATCCATTCTCATAGTTTACAGAATGGATCAACTGGCAGAACGCAATTTTTGATGGATTATTATTCAATTGAGTAACTTCATGTGTTTTTTTCGCAATAGAAAACATGATCGACGCTGCGCTTACGAATAAATTATATTTTATATGTGTTTTAAATAAACTCTTTAAAATTTTAGGGTAGGGGGGTAGCCGTGTTTTTCGACGACGGCATACCGCTGAGGGAGCAAGCAGGGGGAGGTACCTAAACAAAAACAGAAAAAAATCGACTCAGATGGTACCTAAGCGAAACCAAATTCATCGACCCTAAAATTTATTTTTTTTTTATAAAAAGGATTTTACTATTAAAAATATTTATAAAGGTGTTTAGAATGGGATGGACAACATTTTTACTTAATAAAATACTTAACCATGTTTGGAGCGACACGGCTTATGATGCGCCGTCGACCATATACTTAGGGCTCGCTCAGAGCGTCGCCGCAAACGGAAACGTCACAGGCGAGCCGAGCGGCAGCAATTATGGGCGAGTTTCGATAACTCAGAATAGCACAATCTTTCCCGCTGCCGTAGGCGGCTCTAAGTAAGAATGCTCCGAATGGAACTAACTGGACCTTCAACCAAGCCACAGGCTCTTGGGGAACCGTGAATGTGTTCTTCTTCTCTGACTCAGCCACGGGCAACACAAACACGCTCGCTTGGGGTCAATTGACCGCGAACAAGTCTATTGGCTCCGGCGATACTCCTTATTTTGCAGCTAACGACATAACATTGAATATTTCATAAAGATGTGGTTTCGTGAAATCAGCAGAAAGTCACGCTAGAAAGAGTATGCGAAAGCTCAAGCGCGAAGAGAAGAAGCGACAAAAACAAAAAAAACTTTGTGGGATCTATAGGTGATTTATTATGAAATTTTTAATTAAAGAACACATAATTTCCGGTCACGGTGAGTTCGCTGATTTTACGACCACGGGCAGCGATTACGCCACGGTCGGAAGCCTAGACACTCGCCTATACAAAACAAAAAACTTTTACTTCACGGCAGCGGGTCACGATCTTTCCGTTCAGATCTTGGCTTCCGTGGACGGAGGCGCAACGTATCCGATCGTTGCTGAAAGCGAATTTGATGTGACCACCACGACGCCGGTTTTCAAATCGGTTACTACTTACTACTCACATATCCGCGTCCAGGTTAAACCGAAATCTAGCGGCTCTAACGGCACGCTTTCGACAAATTTTGTCTGTATTAGCTTTTAAGCAACACGTTGTATGGGAGACAATACTCTCTATTTAGCAGCAAATGGCATTCTTCAGCTAATCGGGGTTTTTTCACCTATCTTCCCTTAAGCATGAACGGCAGATGGATAATAACCATTCTGCCGTAATCACAACAGCTTTTTCAGCGAATCACAAGCCTTATTATACGACCTGATCAAGCAGTTGAGAGTGGAGTTTGTGAGAAGCAATAGAGAAGGCTCTTGCAAAAAAGGGATGAAGAAGTCTTGAAAGAACCTGGATCGATGGATGTAACCAGCATAGCAACTATTGCGACCGCCATTGGGACATTTCTTTTGGCAATGATAACATATTGGACCGTCAAAGAAATGCAGCTTCAGCAGAAGCGGAGCAGATTAACTGAGGAAATGTCATTGCTTGTAGGTCCACTATATTCCCATAAATTTAACGAGATGCTTTTTGGAATAACGAACGAAGAACCGAATCGTTATAGTCCAGAGGCTGAATATAGGTGGAGTGATTATTATAATTTTTGGGACAATATCCTAACCAATAATTATTTAGCCCCATTATATTTAAGAGACAGTCTGAACGGATACTTATCAGCGAAAGATGCATATTGGGATGCATTTGGGAGTCATATCAATGTTAATCGTTTTGAACGTACAGCTCTAGGGAAGACAAAAAGAGAGACATTTGAACTAAAGAGAATTCAATTGATATATGCAATAGATGCACGATATCCTTCATTAACAAGAGAAATAGAACAATTAGAAAAAAGTTATTTGGATCGCTTATTAAGGCGATGAATGGTTATGGATGATGTCAAAAAAGTCGATCTCAGCGCCAAAAAAACGGAGGCGGAATGGGGAAAAGCAATAGACAGCTTTTTCCTATATGCAACACCTCTTTGGTTTGATTGGCTGAAATGGATCATCATAATGGGAGCGATCCAAGTTGTTGCAGACAAGACACAAGATAGATTAGTGCAAATGATTTATCATCTGTCTTATTTTTTTCTAGCTTGGTACATGTTTGGTTTTTTCTATCGCATTGAATTTCAAGGTATTCCATTGATTAAGTCGGAAGGAAAAAGAAGAATCGTCTCAGGAATTTTGTCTCTATTGCTCATCGAAGGTATGTTTTATCTACTCACTCATCTGGCAAGTCAACTAAAAACATAAAATAATGATTCCTACAGCGACTGGCTGGACGCGAGACCCAAGCAGCGTTCCTGCCGGCACGGTCATGGATATCAACCTGGATCGAAGCGGATTTGAGCCTTTCAGTTTGATTTGCTGAGACAAATCGAGACATCGAATATTGTGCGAAGCTAGAAATACAACACCTGACAATAAAGTTCTTTATGTTTGAAAATATTGATCCTTCGATATTCTATCCCGCGTTCGCATTGGAATTCGGGAAATTTGCAGTTGCGAGAGCGTATAAGAGACTAACATCTCCCAGACCAAGAGTGGAAGATGCATTTGTCCTTGGATATTATCTGCCCTGGCTTATTTTTGCCAAAGGATTAGATGAATCGGATTTCGCTGAAGACCATGACCTAATTTCTGATAAATCTTCAGTTGAATCCTATGTGTTTGATGCCTCAACAGCACTTCAATTGGATTTAGATAGGGATTATATTTATGATATAGGATCTAATGCACTCGTTGAAAAAGCTTCAATTTATCAAAAATTATTAAATGCCAAAAAGAACGAAATGGAACTCATGGCTTTTAATCTTGGCATCTCATTAAGCGAAAGCATTATCACATTCAATGATGGCGACACTCGCATTAGATGCCTCAAAGAGGCTGAAAGATTAGTTCGTGAAATGAACTGGAATGATAGTGCGTTGAGAGCCGTAGTGAGCCTTCAAGAGATATATGATAAAAATAGATTTGATAATCATGTGGAGGGGCTTGCTCTGGGATTTATTGAAGAGCATAAGCAATAAGGCAGATGAGCATGACCATCTCAGTTCAATTACCCTCACCCGAATGGATAACCGCTTTAGCCGCGATCGCAGCCTTGATTGTGGCAATAATTATCGCATGGAGGCAGATCTCCATTCAGAGAGAGCAGACTGAAATCGCGAGAAGACAGACGGAAATTGCGCGCCAGCAATTGAGAATCCTTAGTTATCAAGAACAGGAAAGGCAGATGGAAAAAAACAAAGCTGAACTCAAACCCGAATTTATTGAGTTATTTATGCCTATATCGTTTTTTCGATATTCGTTGAGAATTAAGAATGAAGGAAAAGCACAGGCAAGAGATATCGCAATCCTGATTAATGGTAATCCAGCGCATGAATATTTTGCATTTTGCAAATCCCTGAAAGAAGAAGATGTGCCAAGGATATTAGATCAAGGCGTGCAATGGGAGCACGATATGGCATTTGCACTGGGTCAAGAACCTAAATTTAAAATTAGGATATGCTGGTCTGACGATTCCGGCGAACCCCGTTCTCTTGAACGAGCAATGTTGCCTATAAAGGAAATCCCCATATCAAATGATCTACGGTCTGATTAAAACCTGAACTGTGAGATCATGCTTTCTGCTGAGATCGCGCTCTATTCCCCTTGGATTCGCAATTCTTCCTTCTGGATCGTATACAAAACATATCAGTGTTTTGCAGTCTTGGTGGACTTTATAGCGTGCAATATCTTCGATCAACTGATTTCCTAAACTCTTGGCATCCAGTCCTTGTCGGGTTTTTTTAATTTCGATGATTATTTGTTCTTGCTTCAGCAAAAAGTCCATTCTTGAGGATGCGCCAGCAAAACTCGGTGTCCATTCCTCCGGTCTAATATCTTCAAAATGAATATGAAGGAGGGCATGAAAAAGATCTTGAACGTCGTACTCATCTTGGATATCGAGAGTGCCACGGCTATCATGCCGCGACCTCAATTGGTGCGAAACGAGATGAAACCTCTTACATAAGTTGCTAATTATATCAATTGGCTTGGATCTATTTTCGATAACCGTAGCTGTCTCCAAGTCTTCTTTAACAGATTTAAGAATTCCGATTCCACTTTGAATTCCATTAATATAATCTTCATAGGAAGAATAAAAATCGTGGGTGCTAGGAACTCTGCTTTCAAATTCGCTACTATAAATCATAGTAGACGGAGATGGCAAGCTACATGTTTTGATAAAGCTCATGCATTGAATTCTCCAAGAATTGTAATCTACTTCATCGACCTGATCTGGATTCTGACCCCATTTTTTAATCATTTCTTGCGCTTTTTCAATAGCCCGTTGCGCTTTTTCTATATTCTCCATGTTTACCAAAAATTAGAAGCCTTCAAAGGATAAATACTAATTGAGCGTCGAACAGGATCAAGGACGCGGACGGCACGATCTGGTACAAATCCGACGGCATCGGAGGCGATTCAAG
>Ga0209340_1001686_pt1 | contig 14749 bp, 17 predicted proteins | sample EPASupsiteSAE323_FD_187266 | JGI IMG/M metagenome (GOLD analysis project Ga0209340, IMG submission 187266) | Bioremediated contaminated groundwater from EPA Superfund site, New Mexico - Sample SAE3-23 (SPAdes) (version 2) | ecosystem: Environmental > Aquatic > Deep subsurface > Groundwater >... | reverse complement strand
GCTGAATACCTCACCCCAACTCGGTTTTTCCAGAAACTTTTGGATAATCCCCTCTTCATTGGCTATGACCACCCCGAATTCGAGCGGATTTTCAACAGAAGTGAGTGTGATGGTCAGTTTGGAATTTTTCGATTTATGATAGTCGAATATTTTTTGAAAATCAAAATCGGTCACTAAATCTCCGCTGATAATGATAAAATTTTCATTACCGATAAATTCCTGAGCTTTTTTGACGGCACCGGCGGTACCGTAATCATCATCCGGTATTACATAGGTAATATTGATCCCCCATGCTTTTCCGTCTTTAAAATAATCTTTAATAATCTCCGGTTTAAAATAAAGCAAGACAATAAATTCTTTTATCCCCAAATCACGTAAACTGACGATCGTATGTTCCATCATAGGACGGTTCATTATAGGCAACATCGGTTTAGGAATTGAGTTAGTAAGCGGTTGAATCCGTGTTCCAAATCCGCCTGCCATAATAACAGCTTTCATTTATCTCCTTTATTTTTAAGCCGTATTTATCGTATATAAGATGCGATGTTTAAAGCTTGTTTTTATTCATGCAGATTTAATCATAACATAGAATGAATACAATTTATTACAAAATTATTAAAATTTATAAACAAACTTTTTTTTATATTTTTTTATTGATAAACATTATTAATGTTACCCATTAGTTACTATAGGGGCTTTATGATTTTGATCGAGTAAGAAATTTTTCTTGCTACACCCGATAAGGAGCGTACCATGACAGTTAATTCTAACTACAGTGCGTATTCGTCTTACAGTTCTTCCGGGGTATCTTCGTCACAGACGTCCAAGCCGAATTTTGAAGATATGGCGCAACAAATGTTGAGCTCTATGGACACGGATGGAAACGGTACTGTCGACTCAGCAGAATTCAGTGCGGCGGCACAAGCGCTCGCATCTAATTCAAATAGTTCTAGCGGCAGCTCTAGTTCTAGCAGCACCTCGGCTACAGATATTTTCACTAAGTTGGATTCAAACGGAGACGGCGGTTTAAGTACCGATGAATTCATGGCTGCACTTAAAAATTCAAAACCGCAAAAAGCTCAAGGAGAAGACGGCGGAATGCCTCCGCCACCACCGGGAGGAATGCCTCCGCCGCCGAGCGACTCTTCTTCATCCACAGACAGCACGGACAGCGAAAGCATCGACAAGATTTTTTCCGCCTTGGATACCAATCAGGACGGATCGGTCAGTGCCGATGAACTAGCAGCCCTGTTTGAGAAAAAATCAACCGACAGTTCAAGTACGTCATCACAAACCTCTACTTCCGCTTCGGCACAAACGTCCGCCTCTACAACTGAGACAACGACTGAAGATGCATTCAAAAACATGCGTAACGACATGCTTCAAAGAATTCTCTCCTACTACGGCAGCAATGCCTCTGCAAGCAACTCCACTTCTCTTTTAAGTGTCAGTGCATAAACACGCATGCCCCTCTGGGCATGTAATCAGTTACTTTCTTGTTACCTTTTCATCGATATAATCGATTTATGATACAGGTTTTAATGATTGAAGATGATGATGAACTGGCTCAACTGTTGCGATCACGTCTTTATAAAGACGATATTGATGTCACGGTCGCTTTGACACCGTTGGAAGGGCTGAGCCTGTTTCAGGCACAAACCTTTGATCTGTTGGTGCTCGATCTCTCACTACCCCAAATGGACGGTATGGAAATATGCCGTCTGATCCGTCAGGAGAGCGACATACCGATCATCATCTCTTCGGCACGCTCGGACATTCGCGATAAGATAATGGGATTTTCACGCGGGGCGGACGACTATCTGCCTAAACCCTATGACCCTCAGGAGCTGATCTTTCGTATCGATGCAATTATGCGGCGCATCCACCCCTCATTGCCCAAAAAACTGTTTCCATTCGAAGTCAATGAGCAAAAACACGAAATTTCCCGTCACGGCTCGGTTTTGAAGCTTACCCCCGCCGAATACGATATCGTCTCCTATATGATCAAAAAAGATCGTTACGCCATTTCACGAGAAGAGCTGCTGATGAATATCGGTTCGATCAAATACGAAAGCAGTCTCAAAAGTATCGATGTCATTATGGGGCGTATCCGCCAAAAAATAGGCGACGATCCGAAAAATCCCCGTTACATCATTTCCGTTCGCGGCGTAGGATATAAATTTGTCAATGAATAACCACTCAATTATTCGCCTTATTATCTTCTTTTTTCTGCTCATATTTGCTCTGATCAACGGTTTGTTTTGGATTGCGCACGTCCATTTTACAAAAGAGATAAAAGAGGAGAGAATGCGCCGCTTTGCACTGGCGGAACGGCTTATTCACCACAGATTCGGAGATTTCGGGACGGAACTCAAACAACTGATGATTGCCCCCTCATCCCTGTCACCCGATTTCCTCCGAAAAAACGGAATAACGCTTGAAGAATTCCCTTTCGGAAGAGTGATGGAACATAACGGCAAAATCTATTTTCTCAAATCCCCTCCTCCGATGAATCCGTTTGAGCGGCCTCCTTTGATGTTTGATCCGTCATTGCCGCCGCCTCCGCCGTTCGATCGGCATGATTTAATGGTTTTGGAAGACCTCAAAGTAACCTCTATATGGCCTATTTGGACTGTATTCATTATGATCGATCTGCTGGTGCTGCTCTTTTTTATCTTTATCCTCAAAAAGCTGACTCCGCTGAACCGTCTTAAAAATGCGATCATGAACTTTAAAGAGGGGGATACCCGTCTGGACGTACCGATAGGCGGGAAGGATGAAATTTCTCAGATTACCCATGAATTCAACCTTGCGTTAGAGAAAATAGCCTCGATGAAAGAGGCGAGAGCGCTGTTTTTACGCAATATCCTTCATGAACTTAAAACACCGATTATGAAGGGGGCTTTGAGCACCGATTGCCTGGAGGATTCGGAGGATCAGAAACGGCTGAAGCGGATTTTTAACCGTATGGATTATCTGCTCAGAGAGTTTTCGACAATGGAGCGTTTCAGCAGCGGCGAGATGACGATCAATACTCAAGAGTACCGTTTCGTCGACATTCTCGACCACACCTGCGATATCCTGATGTGCGAGAAAAAGAACATTGTGATCAAAGGGGAAGATTCCGCCCTCATCATCACCGTCGATTTTGAGCTTTTCGCCATCGCACTGAAAAACCTTCTCGATAACGCGTTTAAATACTCCGATACGAAACCCACCCTTTTCATATTGCAACACGCTATTGAAATCTGCAGCCTCGGAGAGCCTCTTCCCGAAGAGAACCGAACTTTTACCAAACCCTTTAACCGTACCTATGAGAGTTCCATGACGGGGCTTGGTTTAGGGCTTTATATCACTAACGCCATCTTGCGCAAACACGGATATAGACTCGAATATCATTACGATACGGGATTGAACTGTTTTAGGATTGTTTTGTAAATGTACTAAAACAGATAGTCGGCGATGATGCGGACGTTCGTCTCATCGTACGCTTTGGCTTTATACAGCTCCGTGCTGCCGCTGTCGTAATCGATCCGGGCAAGGCGGGTTCGCAGCCGAAACGCTTTAGAGGGCTGATAAGTCGCATCGATGTTGTATTCGTCCGAATCGGGTCGGGGATTGAGGGTGAGCGACGACGGGTTTGACTGTATCGCGTCGTTTTGGTCGATCCGCATGTATTTGGCGGCAATATCGAAATCCGATGAGGGGCGGTAGGCCGCGATTGCACCGTAGGCTTCGGCACCGCCGTTTTCGCTCTCTCCGTCGATTTGCAGATCGGTGTAGGTGATAAACCCGCCCCATCCCATTTTCTCATAGCGTCCGCCGCTGCCTTGCAGGCTTTGATCGCCGATACGGGTATACAGCGCGCTCAGGCTCCACTGAGCTTTTGTAACGCTCCCTCTGATTCCCAGCAGATAGGTATCCATCTCTCCCGCCGCCTGAAGGCCGATACTCGTTTCACTCAGATACTGCACGCCGCCCGAGAGGGTTGTCCCATCGGAGAATTTCCAGATCGCATTGTCGATAATCTGCAGATACGGGGCGTTCATCACGTCACGCACATAGGTGTCGTAAAGTTCAAACTTGAGCGAAGGCCCGGGAGTGTAGACCGCCCCGACAACGGCGATATCGCGCTCGATTCCGAGGGCATAGGTCGCAGAGACAAACGTATCGGACGCTTTGTATTTCCATCCCGTGATGTAGGCGGCTTTGAGAACCGTATTTCCCACCGAGCGGTTCTCGAGTGAGAGCGCTTCGAAGCTGTTGGGGAGCATACGGTTGTAATAGTCATTAGAGAGCGGCAGATCGAGACGCTGCCGCCCGGCTTTAATCGACGTATCTCCCCCTTTGTACTGCAGGTAGGCTTCGCCGAGGGTGTTGATCGAGCTGCCGTCGAGATTTAGGTTATGGGTCTGCCCCGATTCGGGCATATGGGTCAGTGACGTGATACCGTTGCTCGAAAAAAACGATGCTCCGCCGCTAAATCCGGCTATCGGCGCCGTTTGATAGGAAAGTATCCCCCCCAGTGTCAGTGCCGTGCGATCCATCCGCAATTCCCGCTCTCCGTCAAACCAGAAAGCTCGGAGCTGACCGCTCACTTTTCCCCCTTTGAAAATCTCTTCGATGTTCTCTGCACCGCACGAGACGGAAACCATCATCATTGCCGCCAAAAGGAGGGATCGTTTGTAGTGATTTCGTACCATCTGCTTCATCCCTTATTTTGTCGGACGAAGGATGAAATAGCAGTACTTTTGCTCACTGCCGCTTGGGGTGATATGGGTCTCATCCACGAGATCGACGAGTTCAAAACGCCCTTGAATAGCCTTTTGCATCCGTTCTTTATCGTACCGGCGCACCGGCAATGCGCTGCAGCTGTCCGGACCATCAACCGCAAACGTACCGATAATGGCGTACCCCGAGGGAGAGAGCAATCGCTGAAGCGTCTGCATATAGGCATTTTGTTCTTCTTCTTTTTGCAGGAAATGGAATGCCGCACGGTCATGCCATACGTCGAAGTGTTTTTCCGAAGTAAATGTACACACGTCTCCGACACGATAGTGTGGAATATCCGCAGATGCACCGAGCCGTTGTTTGACGATCTCCAGCGCGCTTGATGAGATATCGAGAAGTGTGATGTCTCTATAGCCCAAGTCGATCAGACGATCTGAGAGTGTAGAGACGCCGCACCCGACATCGATAAATGCGTCTTTTGGGGTCGAGCCGATTTTTTGCAGCAGCTCGAGTGATATAGAGGGCTCTTTTTGATACCACCCTACTTTGCTCAACTCTTTCGTCGTATAGACGTTTTCCCAATGGCGCTGCTTGTTGCCGTCCCCTTTGGTTGAGCGAAACGTCGCCCCTGCAGTCGTCGGAGCGGTCGTGTAGTGGTTGGTCCCCGTGCATTCGGCGTTTACAAACCCCGCCTCGCTCATCATCTGGATTAATTCCTCTTTTTTGAGAGTTCCCTCCACGCAGTTGGCCCAATCCCCCTCTGAAGTGCTTGGCACACAGCACGACGTTTTACAGCTCCCCTCCGATATATCGATCATGTCGGCGAAATAGAGCTTGCCCTCTGGTTTGAGGACACGGAATATCTCTTCAAATACCTTGGATTTGGAGGAAGCGAGGTTGATTGCGCCGTTGGAGATGACGATATCGACGCTCTCACTCTCGATGGGGAGATGTTCGAGATTCCCCTCAACGACTTCGACATTGTTCAAGCCTGCTTCTTTGGCGTGACGGCGTGCCGTTTCGACCATCAGCGGCGTGATATCCACCCCGATCGCCTTTCCGCTCTCCCCTACGAGCAATGCCGAAACACACAGATCGACACCCGCTCCGCATCCCAGATCCAGAACAGTTGATCCTGCAGGGAATTCTCCAAGTTCGAACGGATTTCCCACCGCGGCGCAGTAGTCCCACATCGCACTCGGGAGATTTTCGATCCATTCGGCTTTGTAGCCGTGGTTTCGGGCATTACTCAGGCCTTTGTCCCATCCGAAATCTTTATCGGGGTTTTGGGCCAGATCGCTGTAGAGTGCGATGACGCCTTGGAGTGCGCATTGAGGTGAAGCCATAGTGATCCTAACGGTAAAAAAGTTTGTTATTTTACTGAATAATTACTTTTTATAATAGCCCTACCAATGCCGACAGTGTAATGACCAATCACACTTTTATGTATTCACCCCATCCGATTTTGACCCCTTTTTGCGCCAAAACATACAGCCACAGCAACGTCGCGAGCGAGCCGATTTAGGTCATTTTTAGACTCTGATATCAACAGGTCCCGAATGTAAAGCATCTAACTTGACTAGTATTTCAAATAGATGTTTATTATTTTGCAGATTTTGAGTATTACCAAGCTTTTTATCCATCTCCATACGAGCTTTGAATTCAGAAATCAGATCATAATTACCATTCTGATCAGGAGTTGTAAGCATAGTTGACCCACCGCTTATACGGCCGGGATCAAAAGATAAAATTGCATGATCCATTAAGCTAATATTACCGGAATCATAGAGTTCCTGAGACATGGAAATTGTTGCATCAAGACTCATAGAATGGACATTATAATTCTGAGCAGTAGCATAAATTTTTTCCGACGGAACAGCCTTTTCTAAACTATTCTCATTCTCGGAAATTTGCTTATTTTGTTGAGTTGGCGAATATAGCCCTGATGAAGCATTTGATTTCAATGTGCTAATAGCATTCATATTCTCTCCTCCAAATTGATAAATTTGAAGCAATATTTATTCCAAAAAAATATCGTATGTTTAGCTGAATAGACTTTAATAATTAATAGTAACTTTTTTCAAAAAACTCCCTTCTCCGATAATCTAAAGAGTTTTTTGAAATAAACTAAATTAGCCCTACCAATGCCGCCAACAATACCGGCGGCGTAATCACCAACCCTACTTTCATGTATTCGCCCCATCCGATCTTGACCCCTTTTTGCGCCAAAACATGGAGCCACAGCAGGGTCGCGAGCGAGCCGATCGGGGTCATCTTCGGTCCGAGATTACATCCGATGATGTTAGCGTACGCCAATGCGCTGTTCCCCGCTTCGGCAATCGCGATATCCATCACCATAATGGTCGGCATGTTGTTCATGACCGAACTGAGGATGGCGGAGAGAAAGCCCGTCCCGATCACCGCATAAACGTTCCCCATACTCTGAAGTTCCGTGATAACTCCCGCCAGATAGGTCGTCAATCCCCCGTTTTTGAGACCGTAGACGACGACGTAGAGGCCGATGCTGAACCATACTACCTGCCACGGCGCCGCTTTGATCGTCATAATCGGTTTGGTTGCTTTAAAATAGGTTGCGATAGCTAAAAAGACGAGTGCACCGCCGAGGGCGAAGACCGATACGGGGAGATGATACGCATCCCCGATGAAATACCCCGCCATCAGCAGAGCCAAAAACCACCAGCTGAGGCGAAACATCGTCATATTTTTAATCGCGGATTCGGGTGTAGCCAACTGTGTGATATCGATGAACGTCGGAATATCTTTGCGAAAATAGATCCATAATACCGCGATCGAGGCGATGATGCTGAGCAGATTCGGCAGGAACATCGTCTTGGCGTATTCCCAGAACCCGATTCCAAAATACCCCGCCGTCACGATATTGGTCAGGTTCGAGATTACGAGCGGATTGGAAGCGCTGTCGCCGATAAATCCCCCCGCCATCAAAAAGGCGAACATGGCGATCGGGTTCATTTTGAGATGTTTCATCTTTGCCAGAACGATCGGGGTGAGGATCAGTGCCGCGCCGTCGTTGGCAAACAGAGCCGATACGAGCGCGCCGAGGATGAGGATATAAACGAACATCAGATGACCGTTTCCGCCGGATAGACGTGCCATTTTGAGCGCCGCCCATTCGAAAAACCCGATCTCATCGAGTACCATCGAGAGCAAAATAATCCCGATAAACGCCAGCGTCGCGTCCCATACGATGGAGGTGACCGTCCAAACATCGGTGATACTGACAACCCCCAACACTACGGCTGCAACCGCTCCGACAACAGCCGTAGTACCGATTTGCAGTCCGCGCGGCTGCCATATGACAAAAACGAGCGTCGCTAAAAAAAGAGAAACAGCTAAAATCATAAGACATTCTCATCAAGCGGATTGGCAATAAATGCCTTTACTTTTTCTTCGATTGTATCACGGACGGCACGAACCTGCTGCATGATCTCCTCATCGCTTCCGGTAAATGTTGAAGGATCGGGAAAACTCCACATAATGATCCGGCTTATTCCGGGAAATATTGGGCAGCGCTGCGCCGCTTCCGCATCACAAACCGTAATAACGTGACTGTAGGTTCGCCCCTCTTTATAGAGATTAAATACCCCTTTCGTTTCATTAGCGGATATATCTATCCCTTTTTCGCTCATTGCCTGAACAACATAGGAATTGAGTTTACCGGGTTCTATCCCTGCACTTTCGGCACAATCGGTGTTTTCCGCATATTGATTGAAAAAAGCTTCTGCCATTTGACTTCGAGCACTGTTATGAACACAGACGAATAATACTTTCAACATGGTATACCTTTTATTTTAATGACAACACTATAGCTAAAAGCAGATATTAAATCAATATATCTTGATATATTATTTCATTTATGTTACAATACTGCAAAATGGAGGGGACAATGGATATCTTCTTAGAAACCGTATCGGCGCTAAACGATGAAACACGCGTGAAGCTCCTCGCTTTTTTGGATACGCACGGAGCACTGTGCGTCTGTGATATGCAGGAGAGTTTCGGCATGATCCAATCGCGCCTCTCCCGCCATCTCAAAATCCTCAAAGACGGCGGCTTTTTACGGGTAGATCGGTGCGGCACATGGGCCTATTACTCTATCCGCTCTCCGCTGGACCGTTTCCGAAGCGAAGCGTTGGCGGAGATCCGCTGTCTAAATCTCGATTTGCCTCCCTTGAAAAAATTATCCCAAAATGAAGGTTGTACCCTATGAAAAATGTTCTTATCCTCTGCACCGGCAACAGCTGCCGCTCAATCATGGCCGAAGCGCTGATCAATGCTAAAATGGGCGATTGCGTATATGCGCAAAGCTCGGGCGTCAAAGCAAGCGGCAAAGTCAATCCGAACGCTCAGGCTCTGCTGGAAGAAAAAGGGTACTGGAGAGCGGACTACCACTCCAAAGTGATCGATACCGTGATCGATACTCCGTTCGATCTCGTCGTCACCGTCTGCGACCATGCCCATGAAACCTGCCCGATGTTCCCCAAAGCGGTCAAAACGATCCATGTCGCTTTCGAAGACCCGAGCGGCAAGGCGGTTGAAGAATACGCCAAAACACTCGATCTGATAGAAAAAGAGTTGCTTCCCATCGTCAAATCCGAGTTGTGTGACTGATCATGTGGCAGGAATTCAGCGGCAAAATCGTCCTCGATTGGCTCGGGTTTTCCGGGAGATTGGGTGATGCTTTGCACTTTTTTCTCTACGATACGATCAAAATCTGGTTTTTGCTCCTCTCCATCATCTTTGCCGTTTCGTTTTTGCGCACCTGGTTCAACACCGAGAAAGTACGTGCCTATCTGGCGGGCAAACGGGAGTTTACCGGCAATATCCTCGCCGCACTCTTCGGGATCATCACCCCGTTTTGCACCTGCTCGGCAATCCCCCTCTTTCTGGGATTTCTGCAGGCGCGCATCCCTATCGGGGTGACATTCAGCTTTCTCATCAGCGCCCCGCTGAACAACGAAATCGCGATCGCCATGCTGTTTGGATTATTCGGGTGGAAAATCACCGCTATCTATATCGGATTCGGTCTCTTTGTCGCTATTTTAGGCGGCTGGGTTATCGGGCGTTTCAATGTCGAAAAATACGTTCTGATCACGGTGCCGCCACTCTCGGGCGAAATCGAGCTGCCGACCTATAAACCGCCGTTCAAAGAACGGGTAAATGAGGCATGGAGCAATACGCGCGACATATTCGCCAAAATCTATCTGTGGGTAATGGTCGGGGTCGGTGTGGGGGCGTGGTTTCACGGCTATGTCCCTGCCGAATTTATCGCAACGTATGCCGGCGGAGACGCGTGGTATACCGTACCCGTCGCCGTGTTGATGGGAATCCCGATGTACGCCTCTGCGGCGGGAGTGATGCCGCTGGTCGAAGTGCTGACCCAAAAAGGGATGCTACTGGGGAGCGCCCTGTCGTTTATGATGGCGGTCACTGCCCTGAGCCTACCTGAGGCTATCATCCTCAAACAGATCCTCCATATCCGTCTTATCGCCCTCTTTTTTGGAATCATCGGTGCGGGTATAATGGGGATCGGCTTTATCTTTAACGCCATTTTATAGGATTTACTATGATACTTAACATTACCAACCAAAAAGACGGAGTCATAGCTTCTCTTTCTGGTTTTAAGACTGATGAGCTCAATGCTAAAATCGAGTTATGCAAGAACGGTGAATGCGTCTGCAGCTGTGATCCCGAAATGATGCAAAAAATCAAATCGATTGATGTCACAGGTCAAGACGGTTTTGCTACAATAACCATCACGGGCGATGTTGACGCTCAAGCCCTTGCACCGATGATGCAGGAATGTTTACTAGGAGAAAAACAATGAAGATTGAAATACTCGGCACCGGATGTGCCAAATGCAACGAGCTGGAGATGAAAGTAAAACAGGCGGTTGCCCAAAGCGGCAAATTCGTCCAAATCGAAAAGGTCTCCGATCTCCAAAAAATCATGGGCTACGGCGTCATGAGTACACCTGCTCTGGTCATTGACGGCATCGTCAAATCAACGGGACGCGTTTTAAGTGTAGAGGAAATATCAGCTTTTCTAGGATAAGCTATAATAGTGACAACTAAATTATCCATATCAGGTTCATCAATGATCTATTCCATAGCCGCTATCGTTTCCGGAGCCGGTGCGGGTGCACTGTTGCGATGGTTTCTGGGACTAAAGCTTAACACGCTCTACCCTGCCATCCCTCTTGGAACACTTGGTGCTAATCTTTTGGGCGGCTATCTGATCGGAATCGCTATCGCTTTTTTCTCGACCAATACGGCACTTTCTCCTGAATGGCGTCTCTTTATTATTACCGGATTTTTAGGCGGTTTGACGACATTCAGTACTTTTAGTGCGGAGATTGTTGCCGCGTTGCAGGAAGGGCGCATTTTTAACGCCGCAACGGCAACTTTGCTTCACGTCGGCGGATCGATCATTATGACGTTTTTGGGGATAGCCAGCTTAATGTACATTCAAAACAAAGGAACACTATGAAAATAGGATATCAAATAACATTTTTTACACTTCAAAGCCGCCGTCATGACGGTATGCCGATTGCCGATTGGTTAGAAAAAATCGCACAGGAAGCCGGTATCAGCGGTGTTACGGTTACGAACGCGGCAAAAGGGCTGGGACACGACGGAACATGGCACTCCGCATCTTTTTTTGAGCTTGCCGATCAGCCGATCGAGATTATCATCATAACGGATGAGCAATCATGTATCACCTTCTTCACTCTGTTGGAAGTGCATGCTCCAAAGATTTTTTATACAAAAACCGCTATCGAATACGGAATCGTTTAATACCTTTGAATGAAGCTCTTATCGCTGAACCGAAATATCATCGCGTTAGGAGCTAACAGCTTTTTTACCGATTTTTCCACGGAGATGATCCTCCCGCTTCTCCCTATTTTTCTGGAGCGTTTTTTACACGCCACCAAAAGTGAAATCGGTCTGATCGAAGGTGCCGCCGAATTCGGTGTCGCCATGCTGATTGCCCTCTCAGGCTTTTATTCCGACCGTCTGGGAAAACGAAAAGGGATCGTCGTTCTCGGATACGGACTCTCCAATCTCATCAAACCTCTCGCATTTTTTGCCCAAAGTGCAACCATGATCGCCACGATCCGTATCGGAGACCGTCTTTCAAAAGGGATCCGTGTCGCCCCCCGTGATGCTCTCATCAGTGCATCCACCCCAAAAGAGATCAGCGGTTTTGTTTTCGGATTTCATAAAATGATGGACGGTGCGGGGGCGCTGGCGGGTTCGTTGAGCGCATTTTGTGTTTTGTGGTTTTGGGGGGAGAGCGAAGAGTCGTTTCGTACGGTCTTTGCCCTCAGCCTCATTCCCGGACTCATCTCGATGGCCATTCTTATCTTTCTTGTCACCGATGCGCCGTTTAAACCCTCAGCCGAGCGCCGTTTCAGACCCGAATCGCTATCAAAGCCTTTTTACTGGCTGGTCGGTTTTCAAAGCCTTTTTAGCCTTTTTGCGATGAACTATTCGTTCATGCTTCTCAAAGCCGAAAACAACGGATTGCCTCTAGCGATGATTCCTCTGGCCTACGCCCTCTATAATCTTACCCAGTCGGTATTCGCCATCCCCATCGGAAAGCTGGCCGACCGTTTCGGAAAACCGACTCTTCTAAGCGTCGTTTATCTGGCTTTCGGACTGGGAGCGTTATCCATCGCTACCGAAAGTGTCTACGGGGTATGGATAGCATTTGCGATCTACGGTTTTTTTGCCGGGGGGTTCAATGCGCTTGCAAAAGCCGTCATCTCCGATACGGCGCCGCTTGAACTAAAAGCCACCGCATACGGCGTCTATTATACGGCAGTCGGTTTATCTACCTTTATATCTTTGGTATGTGCGGGATGGCTATGGGATCATATCGGAAGCAATGCCGTATTTTGGACGGCATCAATCGCGGCACTTATCCTATCGATTGCCCTGTTTCTCATGCGAAACCGATTGAAAGCCTAAACTCATTTTCTTTATTCGCTTTTCATAATCAATCGTGAAACCATCTGGCTCATCACATCATTTTCAATAATGATATTGCTGATACCGAGTTCGGAAATAATGTTTTTTTCGTGCTGCGTATGTACTTTGACGATAATTTTTGAACTCTCTACAAACTGCTGTATCGTTTGACAGACATGATAGAGTTTGGCCGGGTTGTCAATGGCTACTATGACGTATTTTGCCAAATGTGTATTGGCTTTTTTCAATACCTCTTTTTTAAGTGCGTTACCGAAAAGTGCCGGTTCTCCCATTTTTTGTATCATATGAAACGTATTGATGTTATTTTCAATGGCCAGATAAAACTCCCCTTTTTCTTTTAGGGCCGCAGCGACATTGCGTCCGAACTCCCCAAATCCCAAAATAACGGTGTGATCCTTTAACGCATCCGAATCCACAAGATTCTCAAACTCACACTCCTCTTTTTTTAAAAGCATATCGGTCAAAGGGGTGAGATGCTTCAAAATGAGAGGTGTTATTATCATCGATAATACGATCGTAACAATCAACACTTGGCTATAAGAGTGTGCTATCAAATCATTCGAACGTGCCAATTCCAAAATTGCTAATGAAAACTCACCTATCTGGACAAGACTGAGGGCTGTTTTCAGACTGACTCTTTTGCTTTCGTCAAATCGTATCAATCCGAATATAATAATAAACTTCAGCATCATCACACACAATAGAAGCGCTAAAACAATGTGAAGTTTTGCAATTAAAAGAAAAAAATCTATCTGCATCCCTACGGTTATGAAAAATATTCCCAGCAGCAAGTCTCTAAAAGGGATGAGATCGGCTTCCGCCTGATGCTTATACTTTGTTTCGGCAATCAGCATACCCGCGATAAAAGCACCCAAAGAATACGAAAATCCGAAAAAATGAGCTACATACGATGCCCCGATCGCCAAGAACAATACACTCCCGACAAAAAGTTCATCCGAATTCGTTTTAAGAATCTGCGTTAAAAACGGCTCCAAAATATATCTTCCGCATATCCACAAAAATACCAATAATGCGACGGCGCTGATCAGCATATTTTGAAGTGCCGAAGATATATCGTTCGTACTGTTGCTCATAAAACCGATAATAAGCAAAATAGGGATAACCGCAATATCCTGCATGATTAATATCCCCAAAGAGCGTTGTCCGTGCCGGCGGTTAATGTCACCGCTTTCGTTCAAAAGCTTAAGGACTATTGCGGTTGAGGAAAGGGCGATTACGATCGAGATGATAAAAGCGGACTTTTGATCAAGCCCCGCACCGTAGTAAGCGGCAAGGAATGAAACGGTAGAGGTAAGAAAAATTTGCAGGGTGCCTGTGATAAACACTTCATGTTTCATCCGCTTTAAATGGGCCCATGAAAACTCCAAGCCGATCGTAAACATCAAAAATACAACCCCGAATTCAGCTATCTCTTTAAGCTCATGATTGCGGATCGCATCGTGAAGGTCAAAGAGATATGCGATGATCGTCCCAGTTAAAATATATCCGATAATCGTAGGCAAATAAAAATTTTTGATGAAAATATTAATGAGCAGGGATAATAAGAGTGTCGTCACAATGATGGTAAGCACTTGATTGTCTGACCTTATCTTAAATTTTTAGTTATTTTAACGGACAAGGCTTAACATCAACCTGTTGTTTATCCGGAGATACGTTATAATGAACCTTTTTCAATAGAAAGGAACATGATGCGCCGTCTTGCCCTCTTCTCTGTATTCATCATTCCGATATTGATTTTACTCATGCTCTTTTATTACCCTTCATCCAAGACACAAAATGATCACAATGAGACAATCGCCGATCAGGCTGTATGGAATCTCAAACTGGGCCATAACATGCCCCTCGACAGCGCACTGCATGAAGCGGCGGTTCTATATGCCAAAAATGTAGAGGAAAAAAGCAAAGGGCGGGTTCATATTACGATCTATCCGAATCAGGAGTTAGGGAGCGATCCGAAAATGATC
>Ga0209340_1001685_pt1 | contig 14755 bp, 12 predicted proteins | sample EPASupsiteSAE323_FD_187266 | JGI IMG/M metagenome (GOLD analysis project Ga0209340, IMG submission 187266) | Bioremediated contaminated groundwater from EPA Superfund site, New Mexico - Sample SAE3-23 (SPAdes) (version 2) | ecosystem: Environmental > Aquatic > Deep subsurface > Groundwater >... | reverse complement strand
GAGTTTTTTCCGGGCAGACTGCTTTTTATAACATATATGAGACGAAAGACGGCGGATACTTGAGTTTGGCGGCCATCGAGCTGAAATTCTGGAAGATATTCTGTGAAGCTATTGGCAGACCTGATTTGCTGGAAACGCACTGGGATATTCCTTCTCAGGAGAGAATGAAGCAGGAGATCGCAGCCATAATGCTGACCCGCACCAGGGATGAGTGGATGCAGATGTTTGCGGGGATCGACAGCTGCGTGACGCCGGTCATATCCATGGATGAGGTTTGCGAACAACCATGGGTGAAAGAACGGGATATGATATTTACGCTGCCCAACTTCAGGGACTCCGGCAGTGAACTGAAGATCGTCGGTCAGCCGATAAAACTTTCGGAAACTCCGGCAGAAGTCAAAGCCGAGTTTGCAAGACTTGGTGAACATAGTGAAGAGATCCTCTCCTTACTTGGCTATACGAAAGAGGATATCGAAACGCTTAAAAGACAAGGAATCGTTGGCTAGTCGTCCGGTCTAGGTGCCGCGATGTTCTTATATATGGGAATATAATAGTAAGCATGATTAAGGCGGCAGCTTTAGACGGGGAGGATGCGGAGCTTGGAACTACTGGATGTTGTAGATGAAAATGGAATACCGACAGGGGAAACTGTTACCCGGGAAGAGGCGCACAGGCGCGGAATCCGTCACCGCACCTCTCATATATGGGTTATCAGGATACACAACGGAAAGGCACAGGTGCTCCTGCAGAAAAGAAGCCTCAACAAGGATTCCTATCCGGGCTGTTATGACATATCAAGTGCCGGACATATTCCTGCCGGAGATGGTTTCCTGGATTCGGCCCTGAGGGAGCTAAAGGAAGAGCTCGGAGTTGAGGCGAATGCAGATGAACTTGTTTATTGCGGTCAGCGTAAAATAGAGTTCAGGGAAACGTTTCACGGACAGGAATTTTGGGACAATCAGGTCAGCAACATATATGCACTCTGGCGGGACACGGAACCCGAGGAGTTCACGCTTCAGAGGTCGGAGATTGATGCTGTGATGTGGATGGATTGGGATATGTGTGTTGACATGGTACAAAACACGAAAGAACCAAACTGTATTTGGATTGAGGAACTAAAAATGGTTTCTTCAACCTTTACTGGAATTTGAATGATCTGCTTTTATGATTTCGTTATCTTCTTTTTTAACTTTGAACCCATTTTTTTATGCCCATGATCCGAATAATCATAATACGGTCGATTCATCGGCTCTATTATAATTTAAGGAAGTGGTTACGTATGAAGAGAAAAACCAGAAGAATGCTAACGAGCATGGTTACCATGGCGTTTATGCTGTCTATCGCGACGACCGCAATGGCGGCAGGTCCGGGTATGGGCGGCGGTGGCGGAAGAGGAAATCCTGGAAGCATGTTGCAGCCCAGCTCACGTTCACAAGGCGGAATGTCCAGCATGCAAGCCGATCAATTTTCACCAGGCGGGATGCCCGGCGGGGGGTTCCAAGGCAGGCCAGAGGGTAATCCGGGATTCAATTTCAATGGCATTGATGAAGCAATTGCTGGACTTAGCGAAGAAGATCAGACAACTCTGAGCGACTATATCGATGCCTATGAAACTGCCGTGACAGCCGAACAGGAAGCGCTTGAAAATGCTGAAGAGGGCGATGACCTGTCGTCCTATCGTGAAGCTGTGAAGGATGCCTTAGAGGCTCTGGTTGAAGCAGCCGACGAAGCCGAGATAGATCTCGGACTTACTGATTCTCCGGATGGTTCAATGAACAACGGATCTTTTGAAAATAAACATGGGTCATTCAGTGCTGCTGTTGAGGAAGCGATAACCGGACTCAGCGAAGAAGATCAGACAACTCTGAGCGACTATATCGATGCCTACGAAACTGCCGTAACAGCCGAACAGGAAGCGATTGAAAGTGCCGAAGAGGGCGATGACCTGTCGTCCTATCGTGAAGCTGTGATGGATGCATTCAAGGCTTTGGTTGAAGCAGCCGACGAAGCCGAGATAGATCTCGGACTTACTGATTCTCCGGATGGTTCAATAAACAACGGATCTTTTGAAAATAAACATGGGTCATTTGGTGCGGTTATTGAGGAAGTCATCACCGGACTCAGCGAAGATGATCAGGCCACCCTTAGCGACTATATCGATGCGTTTGAAACCGCCCTAACAGCCGAACAGGAAGCACTTGAAAGTGCCGAAGAGGGCGATGACCTTTCGTCTTATCGTGAAGCCGTGATGGATGCGGTAAAAGATCTCTTTGAAGCGGCGAAAGAAGCAGGGATCGACCTCAGTTTGACGAATACCAACGAGTAAATTAATAAGATTAATAGTTTGGATCACGATTGCATCAAGCCCGCAAAAAACCAGGGAATATGCCTGGAAGTCTGATGACCTAAGTCCCTTCAGGCTTCCGGGCAGATGCGTAACGAAAATATTCACGGTTGAATTTTGGGAAACAGGTGCAGGTATATTGTTATGAAAATGGTTATCGTTGAAATCAAAAAGAATATAGCGGTCGCGTTGCAAGACGACGGGACATTTGTGAAAATCCGACAACAAGGATATCGGATCGGTCAGACGATAGAATTGGCAAGCACTCAAAAAGTTTCCCAACGGATTTCACATATCGCAGCCGCGTGCGTTGTTGCTTTCATCCTGCTCGGAGGGTCGGGTGCTTTGGCTGTTCAGATGCCTTATTCCTATGTGATGCTGGACGTCAATCCATCTATAAAATATACGCTGAATGTGTTTGATCGCGTCCTGTCTGTAGAAGCTTTAAACAAGGACGCAGATGCTATTGTCGATAATCTCGAACTGGAAGATATATCCTATGAACGGTTGGACGACGTTATTGAAAAAACCATTGCCCAGTGCCGTTCAGACGGATATCTTAATGAGGACACCGAGGACTATGTAGTGCTGTCTGTCACATCCGTGTCAGACGACAAAACTTCCCAGTTATCTGATCAGCTCAGCGAATCTGATTTCGGCGGAGGCATGATTTCAGTTAAAGTCGTACCTACAACCATTGATGACATGGAAGATGCTGAAAAACTGGAGACCACGCCCGGAAAGCTGGAAATTATAAGTGAAATGCAGGAACAAACAGGCGACACACAGGATGCCGAAAAGTGGATAGACGTACCGGTGCGTAATATTATTATGACAACAACAAGTACAGACAATAGTACGCAGCAGAACGTTTCGACGGAGAAAAATACTTTTCCACCGGATTACAGCATGTCGAAGCCGCAGGACGCGCAACCGCCGGAGAACCTGCAGATGCGGCAGGATATACAGCAAGTACTAAACCTGCAGCAGCCCCAGGATACAGAAATGCAAAAAGATACCCAAGTGCCACAGGAGACACAGATGCCTCAGGATGCGCAGATACCACCGGATATTGAGATGTCACAGGATAAACAAATGCCCCAGAATATTCAACAACAGGATACGCAGCAGGAGCCTGCTGATACCAGTACCTTTGCACCGGCAACGACGCCGCCAGATGTTTCTGAATCCCCGACTCCGCCGAAACCCTTCGATGGTACGGTGCAGCTTTCGCCGCCGGAAGGCGGCGAAAGAGAAAGGCAGGAGCCTCAGCCACGGGAAGCGCCTCCCAGCCCATAGATTTAGTGCAAGCAATTATGAGAAAAGAATCTGGTGGTCAGCTTCAGTGGAGATAGCTAAAAAAAGTCGTATCTGCAAGGCGATCTGAACAGTCAAACAGCCGCAACAGATGCGTTTCAAAAGATTGAAAATACCTCGTGATGTGGGACAATCGGATGTCTTGCCCTGCCTCGCGAGTTTATGTCATTTATTACATAGACTAAATTAGGACGGTACCACAATGCAGAAGATAGACGATGAAGCGATCCAGGCTGCCTCAGATAAGATGGCAACTGAAGCTTTTATTGCGCAAAACAGGCAATTTATTCTGCGATGTGCCTCAAAGTATACCCATAAATACATAACTGATAACGACGATGAGTGGTCAGTAGCTATGATTGCTTTTTCTGAAGCCCTGGGCATGTATAAAGCGGAGAAAGGCTCGTTCCTTTCGTTCGCCGAGCTAGTGATACGCCGGCGCCTAACCGACTATTTGCGTAGCGAATACCGATTTTCCGGCCAAACGAATGTTGATCCGGCGGTTTTCGAGGGACAGATCGATGAAGAATCAGGTGATGCAGTATTACAAAAAGCTGTTCTAAAGCAAACCGTCTGCGAGGATAATTCTTCCGCCAATTACGAAATTGAAGCGATCAGCGCGATCCTGGCCGAATACGGCTTTTCATTTTATGATCTTACCGCCTGTTCTCCAAAATCAGAGAAAACGAGGAACAGCAGTGCCACTGTGATCAGATATCTGCTGGAAAAACCTTTGCTTGTTTCAGAGATGCGCCGTTTAAGAGCTTTGCCGACTAAATCTATCTGCAGCGGTACCGGCGTGCCCCGTAAAATTCTTGAACGCCACCGGAAGTATATCATTGCGGCAGTTGAAATTCTATACGGTGATTACCCCAATCTTGCTGAATACCTGAGATATATCAGGGACTATCTTTAGCTGCCACGATTGATACATAATATCAAAGTTCACGCTCCGCTATTTCATCTTTACGATTTTGTTATTGTAAAGTAGCGGGGCTCTTATTATAGTAGATAATGTATTTTATAAAATTGGAGTTATCAATGGATGAGAGAAAAAAAGCCTGGCTCCTGCTGGCAGCTACGGCTACCATGTGGAGCCTGGGCGGATTATTGATAAAATCGGTGGATGCCCATCCGCTGGCGATTGCCGGTGCCAGGGGCGGCATAGCAGCCATCGTTCTGCTGCTGATCCTGAAAAAACCACAAATCAACTGGTCTTTTCCCCAGATCGGAGCCGCTCTGGCCTATGCAGCTACGACCATTCTGTTTGTTACCGCCAACAAAACAACGACGGCTGCCAATGCCATTCTGCTGCAGTTTACCGCTCCTATTTATGTGGCATTTCTGGCTGCCTGGCTATTAAAAGAAAAAACCCGGCTGTACGATTGGATAACGGTATTTATTGTATTCGGCGGAATGGCTTTGTTTTTCCTTGACAACCTAAGTACACAAAGGTTTTGGGGCAATATCATAGCGGCAGGCAGCGGGATAACTTTTGCATTATCTACGGTCTTTATGCGCATGCAAAAAGACGGGTCGCCTTTGGAATCTATACTATTAGGTAATATATTGACGGCGGTGATCGGACTTCCTTTTCTGTCCGTGTCAGCCCCGAATGCCAATGGGTGGCTGTTGCTGCTCATACTGGGCGTTGTCCAGCTGGGTATACCCTATACCTTATATGCCAAGGCCATTAAGCATGCGCCTGCTTTGGAGGCCATCCTCATCCTGGTCATCGAACCGTTGCTGAATCCGCTTTGGGTATTTCTGATGCTGGGGGAGACTCCCAGCCCGATGGTATTAACGGGCGGCGCAATCGTGATCGCTGCGGTTACGGTCCGCTGTGTTTTGGCAGCAATGGACGATAAAGCAACTGATCCTGTCTGTTGATAACGGTTGAGTCTTCAGAGATAAACTGTTATGATATACTTGTTAGGAAATGATAATTAAATATTCAAACAACGGTCAAAACAATCCTGATGAAAATTAGTGTTGTGGAGATGAAAAGCCTAAGTTCCTTTAACCGGGAATATGGTTTTTTATCTGTGAGAAATCGGCTTACTGGGGTGGGTAGCCTGTTTTACAGGTTATCCATTTTTTTGTAGGCTTTTTTGTTTTTAAGGAGGTGAATAATATGAAAGAACTAGCCGAGCAAGTAAAAAGAGAATTGTTCAGGACTTTATTCTGGGTAATTGTTGCCTTGTCTGTTTCCATTGCGTTTTATTATTTGATCTGGTAAAGATAATGCTATAAGACGTTGAGGGACGACAATTTAAAGGAGGACGTTCTTTGATATATTTCTGGCTTTCCATTGCAATATTCTTAATTACCTATGCGTTCATTATAGCCGACAAGATTCACCGTACCGTAGTGGTTTGGCTCGGTGCAGTCCTGGTTATTGTTCTGGGGGTTATTCATCAGGAAAAAGCCATTGAGCATGTTGATTTTAATACGCTTTTACTGTTGATCGGGATGATGGTGATCGTAGGGATTACCAGAAAGAGCGGTGTCTTTGAGTACATGGCCATCAAGTCTGCCAAAATGGTCAAAGGTGAGCCGGTTGCTTTATTGGTAGTGTTGGGTTTGATTACGGCAGTAGCCTCAGCGTTGCTGGATAATGTTACCACGGTGCTCTTAATTGTTCCGGTAACATATGCACTTGCTGATCGTCTGGAGATCTCTCCTCTTCCTTATTTGTTCACAGAGATTATTGCTTCAAATATTGGCGGTACAGCTACGCTGATCGGTGATCCCCCTAATATTATGATTGGCAGTGCAACCGGGCTTGGTTTTATGGATTTCATAATAAACATGGCTCCTCCAGCGATAATTATCCTTGCGGTTACGATCGCAATTCTGGTAGTACTTTTCAAAAAGGATCTTACAGCTGACAAGAACAAAATAGAGCAGCTTATGGAGCTTAATGAAATTCAAAGTATCAGCGATTGGAAGATTTTAAAGAAATCTTTATCAGTTTTGGCCATAACCATTTTAGGCTTTCTGCTTCACCAAAGCCTGCATTTGGAATCTGCTACAGTTGCGCTGTTGGGAGCGGGGTTGCTGATGCTGGTCAGCCGGGAAGAACCCGAAGAAGTGCTTCTTTCGGTGGAATGGCCGACTATATTCTTTTTTGCCGGTCTCTTTATTTTGGTGGGCGGTTTGCAGGTAAACGGAGTAATCAGCATGATTGCGCAGAAGTCTTTGCAAATAACGGGGGACAGTGTTCTCATGACCGGCACTTTGATTTTATGGCTGTCGGCGGTAGCGTCCGCTTTTGTAGATAATATTCCCTTTGTTGCTACCATGATCCCGTTATTGCAGGAAGTTGGACAGCTTTCACAAATCCCCATGGATTCGCTTTGGTGGTCACTGGCTCTGGGAGCATGTCTGGGCGGTAATGGAACGCTGATTGGCGCTTCGGCCAATGTGATCGTTGCCGGTATGGCAGAAAGAAACGGGACACCGATCAGATTTATCGATTTTTTAAAAATCGGTTTCCCTCTAATGATATTATCGATTTTAATCTCAAACGTTTATCTCTTCCTACGCTTCTGGAATTAATGACTTGGCCAGGATAGCGGATCCCCTGTGAGTGTAAAACAGGGGATCTTTTTTATGTTTTGCAATCATTGATATTATTTTAATGACTTAGCTATGATTTAACAGCATAATATGTAGAAATTATTTTTTTGGCACGGAGAACAGTGGAGGATGAAGGCGAAGCATTAACATTGCCAGAAATCATATACTTACGGTATAATTTGGTTAATCGAATATCTCCGAAAATAGCAAACCTGGTGAAAACCAGGGACGCAAAGCCACGGGTCTAAAGCATCTGCCAGGACAGCCGGGTTGCCAAAGAGGAACGGCTGGAGACTGTATGCTTTGTGCATGCAGTTTTTTGTTTGGCGAAAAGAAAGGGAGCGTTGAAGGTAATACAAAAAGTTAATCTATATTGATTGGGAGGGAATAACGGCATGAGAAGGAGTCCCCTGCGAAAAAGGATATTACCACTGATCCTCATTCTTATCTTCATGTTTAGCAATCTTGCAGCCCCTGCCTATGCACTTGATGTGAGCCCGGTCAAACTGCTGAATATGAACAGCTTTGGCGGTGAGGCCCCGGCGGCCTTTAAAAATGTTCAGTACAGTATTCTTAACCAGAGCAACATCGTTAAATTTGATTCCACCAACCTTACTCCCAAAATAAGAACCGGCGGGCAAGTGGCCCAATTGGAAGATGCGGTGGATCTTACTGCACAGGAAATTATTGAGGAAACCGGCTACATACAGGAATCCGAGTTGAGAAAATATGCTTCCGAAGTCAAGCCGGGAACGATTTTCGTCGATGAGAAGAACAAGCTCGCTTTCAAGGTAAACGGCATGGCTGATGAAAATACTGCCAATGAAGCTTTTGCCGGATATACCTCAATAGTAAAAGCGGAGCCCTATGAGGTTTTGGCTGATTTTAAAATTCCTCAGCAGGAGGTCAATCTGACCCTCGGCAACATCACTCATTTCGGATCCGGTATGAAAGAATGCCTTGTCACCGGTGATGAACCCCAAAAGACCTATGTAATGTCACAGAAAGCGTCCGAGGATGAATACACCGGTAAAAATTTGGATGAACTAGAAGCCCAGCACTTAACGGACCCCCTTTTGGAATTTAAATTTCCTAATCAAAAATTTACTGCCTACACCCGCAGTGGGGGAAAGGTGGATATTACTTTGAGCGGCTATCTCGGTATTGACAACATTAGCGTCAACGGTCGTTACTCGTGTAAAAGCGGTTACGAATTTTACCTGAAAACCGGTGAGGAAATGTATCTGAAAGCGGTTACTACCGCCAAGATAAATGAAGAAGTATGTATTCCCATTGCTGCAATCGGGGTTGATGCCAAGGTAGCTGAGGTAAAAGGAGGCCTTTACCTCATTGTCGGTTTGGACGGACAATTTACTTTGGTTACTGAAACCCGGCAATGGTTAATGATTGATAAGTTTGGCATAGGCGGCGGAACCTTTTTATATGTTCCCACCAGTTTTCATCCCCTGTTTAAGCTGGGTGATCATGGCTTGAATAGTGATGCCAGTTTTAATGGAGCTATCAACGGCCATATTATGGCAGGCCCGATGGTGGAACTGGAGATATTCGGCTTTGATGCGGCCGGAGCCGGGGCTTTGTTCGGGGGAGGGGCCAGTTGCATTGTACAGGATGGCTATATTGAGGCTGACATATATGGCATCGCCAAAATTTATGCCAAGCTGATGGGCCATGGAATCAATATTCTGAACTGGACACCGACCCTTTTTCATAAGCGTCAGTTGGATGCTGAAGGCTTCGTTATTTCGATAAAGGAAGCGGATGCTTACCGCGGTGTAATTTGGGGAAATATAAAATTCGATCACGGTTCTGAGGGCGGACTTTTGCCCTATGCCAACGCGCCTTTCGGTCTGTTGATAACCGATGCCAACGGTAATGTAACCTATGATATTGCCACCAATTTGCTGACGGATGCCAGTGGTAATTTCTATTTGGCGAAACCAAAGGTTGAAATGAACGATAAAGATCTGATTTATATACGTGTGCCCAGTCAGTTCACGAAAGGCAAGATCATCCAGTCGAAGCCGATCACTCCTTCGTTTCCGTTCCGCAAGCTGGTTATAGAAAAAATGGACTATTTTAATGATACGGTTCAAGGCTATGTTCCGTCGGTATTTCTTTGGGATCCTGTCACCAAGCAAACCAATGAATATATGTATGACGGTTTGGTTGACATTACGTTAAACACTGCAGGGTCTACTGAAACATACAGTGTGCCGACTGATTCCGAAGGTCATTTTACACTTGCGCCTACTCTAGAGAAGCCTTTAAATGTGCTGCCAACTACGATGGGTTCGGCCATGATAAATTACCATAACTTCATATCCAATAGCAATACTGACGTCAAACCTTCGGTTGATTTTACCGGCAAGAGAATCGCGATCAAGACCGGAGAGCGCAGTTACTACGAAAACGGTCAGCTAATCAATGAAGTTACTGAAAATGAAACTTTTATCGTCTATAATCTGGGTGGACAGAAGAAGCTTATCGGTGACGGTATCTACAATTCGATATACAGATTGTTGAACATTGATAATGTCATCAATCCCGATACCGGGTATCCTGTTTTCGATGAACAACCGGTCGGGGAGAAACAGGTTCCCATCACCCTGAAACCGTATGCAGGAGTAATGACTTCAGATGGGGTATTGTCTGGAGGAGCGTCCAAAGTCGTCAATAATTTTGTTACCCGCTTTGCCTGGGCCAAACCTGATTCTCCGGAACGGTCCACGACGTTACGTATTCTTTCGCTGACAGCTCCATCCACAGGCTCGACTTCGCCGACCAATAATACGACCACCAGTCAGGACAGTCCGACCCATGGGGATACTACAACCGGCTCGGACACGGCAACCGATTCTGGTTCAAGTTCCGGCAGTGGCAGGACTTCTGCCTCGCAGATCATTTTGCCTGAGGAAGACCCGCAGAACACGGTCGATTACCAATATGATTCCTGGCATAAGGCGCCGGAGACCACATCGGATGCCGGTATAGACACAGGGGAAAATACGGTCGGTGCTATGCGCAGGGTGGGTGAACTGATTTATACTTATGAAGGTGTTGAGTTTACCGTCAAAGATCCGAACGATGCGGTCAAAAGAGGCAAGGGACGCAAAGTTCTGTATCAGAGTACCGATATGCTCAATTTTGACAGATATCTGAACAGGATGTTTTGGAGCACCGTAAGTCCTACTCCCGACCAGGGCATCAAGGAGAAAGTAACAAATTTCGCATCCATCCCCGCCTGGTCCTCCGCTGCCGCTCAAAACATGCTGAGCGAGGGGATTATGGACCTTGGAGCAAATGCTTCTTTTAAATCAGGTAATGTTACCAGGGGAGAATGTGCCGCCTTTCTCACCAAATCTTTTCAACTGACCCCGGATATCGGTATGAGCACGTTCAGTGATATGCCGCCGATGTATCCTTATATGCCGGAAATCAATGCGGCGGTGACAGCAGGTCTTATCAACGGTTACAGTGATACCACCTTTGGAGCTTTTGATCAGGTTTCCCGGGAACAAATGGCAGTGATCGTCATGCGGGGACTGAGATCGCGTTATGGCAGCCAGCTGAACATTACCGGCAATTCCCGTCAATTTACGGATTCCGGTGCAGTCAGTGAATGGGCCCGGCAATCTGTCAATGAGATTTCTGCGCTTGGGATCATGAAAGGCAATCCCGACGGGACATTTAACCCCAAGGGTGCCATCACTTTTAACGAAATAGCGGTTCTGCTCAGCAACCTGGATAGTTATCTGCAAACCAAGAAATAACCTGCAGAGCGTCAAAAAAGGTGAATAGCTGCGTTATGCAAAAGCCCGTTCAATCGGCGTACCATATGACGCCTCAATCACGGGATTTTTGCAAGCTTTGCTCTTCGCCTTTTTTGCTCGCTCTGTTTGATCAACCGGAACTATCTTTTATCTAGCGGCCTTATTGTCACGTCGTTTTTGGGAAAAGATATTGACATGACCGTTAATTTGAGTAAGATAATATTAAGTTAGCACTCGACAAATGAGAGTGCTAACAATCAATTATAATAATAATAGCTATGATAGATAGCTTTTACAGGGAGGAGCGATTGTTTTGGCCAAGAAACAGTTTAAGACAGAATCCAAGCGTATTCTTGATTTGATGATCAATTCCATTTACACCAATAAGGAGATATTCCTGCGCGAACTCATTTCCAATGCCAGCGATGCGATTGACAAGATCTATTACAAAACCCTCATGGACGAGAATCTGAGTTTTGACAAGGAAAGTTACTTTATAAAGCTGTATATTGACAAGGATAACCGGACCTTGCAAATTTCAGATACCGGTATCGGCATGACCAAAGGGGAACTGGATGACAACCTGGGGGTCATTGCACGCAGCGGTTCATTGAACTTCAAAAAGGAAACTGAAATGACCGACGGTTATGATATCATCGGCCAATTCGGGGTAGGATTCTATTCTGCTTTTATGGTTGCTGACACGATCACCGTAATCAGTAAAGCTTTTGGCAGCGACGAAGCTTTCAAATGGGAATCCAAGGGCATTGACGGGTATACAATCGAGCCCTGCCAAAAAGATTCAGTTGGTACTGATATTATCCTCAAAATCAAAGCCAGCGGCGAAGAAGAAAAATATGATGAATATCTGGAAGAATATCGTCTGCGCAGTATCGTTAAAAAATACTCTGATTTCATCAGATACCCCATCAAAATGGACGTGACAAGAAGCCGCCTTAAAGAGGGCAGCGAGGATGAATATGAGCAGTATAGCGAGGAACAAGTCATTAACAGCATGGTCCCGATCTGGAAAAAGAACAAGAATGAACTGTCCCCGGAGGATTACGAGAATTTTTATTTTGAGAAGCATTACGGTTTTGATACGCCCATTTCCCATCTGCATATCAGTACGGACGGTACCGTAAGCTACAACGCAATTTTATTTATACCGGAGAAAATGCCCTTCGATTTTTACACCCGGGAATACGAAAAAGGTCTGGAGCTCTATTCCAACGGCGTTATGATCATGAACAAGTGCGCTGACCTGCTGCCTGATTATTTTAGTTTTATTAAGGGAATGGTCGATTCTGAAGATCTTACTTTAAATATTTCCCGCGAAGTTTTGCAGCATGACCGGCAGCTGAAACTGATCGCCAAAAATATAAAAACCAAAATCAAAAATGAACTCAGCCGTATTTTGCAGGATGAAAGAGAAAAATATGAAACGTTCTTCACATCCTTTGGCAGGCAGCTGAAATACGGTGTTTATGACAATTTCGGTGCGGACAAGGATTTCCTGCAGGACCTGCTGATCTTCTACTCCTCCCAGGAGAAAAAGATGGTCACGCTGGAAGAGTACGTAGCCAGGATGCCGGAAGAGCAGAAGTATATCTACTATGCAGCGGGAGAATCAGTCGATAAGCTGGAAAAACTGCCGCAGACTGAACTGTTGACCGACAAGGGCTATGAGATACTGTATTTTACTGATGATGTGGATGAATTTGCGGTCAAGATCATGATGAAATACAAAGACAAGGAATTTAAATCAGTTTCCGGCGGCGACCTGGGTATAGAAAATGATACCGAGATGGATTCGTCTGACACAGAGGAGTACAAGAACCTCTATGCGGCGATGAAGGAGCTTTTAGGCAGCAAGATCCATGATGTCAGGGCTTCCAAGAGACTGAAAAATCATCCGGTATGTCTGACCAATGAGGGTGAAATAAGCATTGAAATGGAAAAAGTGCTGAACGCCATACCGACCAACGAAGAAAAAATCAAAGCGGCCAAGGTTTTGGAGATCAATCCCCACCACGAAGTGTTTGCAGCGTTACTGGATGCTTATGAAAATGACAAAGAAAAGCTGAATCTCTACACTGATCTGTTATACAATCAGGCCCTGCTGATTGAAGGCTTGCCGGTTGAGGATCCGCTGCAGTTTGCTGATAATATTTGCAGGATCATGAAATAGGTATTTCGTTTCTAAAATAATAGCGGCTTATTGCTGCGATTATATATAGACCCGCTGCTTGATTTCTTAATCATAAAGCGGGTCGTTCTTTTTGACGCTCTGAAGCCGGATTTTTATCCAGCTTCAGAGCGTAACACTTAACCATATTTATCCATATATTATCTTGTAGATTTGTTGTAAAACTTTTTGGAAGAAGGGCGGGTGACAGACATGGAAATTGAGCTTATAAAAACGATAGCAGAAGCCAGTCCCTGGGCAGCACTTTTATTGTTAACTCTTTGGCGTTTTGATGTCTTTAATAATCGTCTCATTTCTGAAAACAGGGATAGGGAAGAGCGTTTGCTGACAGATAGCCGGGAACGGGAAGCGAAATATGCCCAGTGCATCAACCGCCTGGAAGTGTGTATCGAAAAAGTAGCTGAAAATCAGCGCGTTCTGGCTGAGGAAGTATCAAGGATGAGAGAGGATATCGAAGATATAAAAGATGAACTAAGACATAGCTAGGGGCTGTAGTCACATTTGGAGAAATGGTAATAGGATACAACATATCACAATAAAGGGGTGACTATATGTCGTATCCTAATTATACCAAACATGTGCATGAGTTTCTTGGCAGTACCAAAGTAAAGGAATGCCATACTCATCGTTTTGCTGGAGAAACCTTTGAAGGCATTGTACTTTCCAATGGAACGCACAAGCACAGATTTTCAACCAATACCGATTTCTATGCTGATCACCACCATAAAATATCGGGTATAACCGGAATTAATATGAATGTCGGCAATGGCCGGCACGTTCACTTTGTTCTGTTGCGTACGACCATGAATGACAATCATACCCATTTGTACAGACTGGCAACGCTTATAGACAATCCCAGTGGATTGGAATGATCAGCCTCTGATAATAGGTGACCATCTTGTCAACGAATCGAAGATATATTCATCTTCCGCTACCGGCAGAGATGCTTCTTTTAATTGTTCAACTGGTACGGTGACCCGCTGTCCGCTGTCAGCATATACGATCTGAGCCATGTCACCATTGTCAGATTCATTTATTGATTCGACTCTAACCTGACTGTCATTATAAAGAATTTGGGAAACGGTAGATAAATTCATAACTTCATATAAGCGGTTTAATTCCATTGCAAATACCTCCTTTTTCGATTATTTTGCCAGTTTGTGACCGTCATTATACGGTGTAAGATCTTCAATAAAGAGCAGAAAAAATGCTGGTTATGGTTTATATTCCATAACCAGCATAATTATTTTTTTAAGATCAGGATTTTCCCAGATAGGCCTGACGAACATCCTGGTTGTCAGCCAATTCCCGGCCCGGTCCTTCCATTACGATCGTACCTGTTTCCAGCACATAACCGTAATCGGCAATTTTCAGAGCTGCGGTGGCGTTTTGTTCGATAAGCAGGATCGTCATTCCCTGACTGTGTATGTTCTTAATGATCCTGAAAACTTCCTTAACCAGCAGCGGAGCCAGTCCCAGTGAGGGTTCGTCCATCATCAGTAACTGTGGCTT
>Ga0209340_1001684_pt1 | contig 14758 bp, 14 predicted proteins | sample EPASupsiteSAE323_FD_187266 | JGI IMG/M metagenome (GOLD analysis project Ga0209340, IMG submission 187266) | Bioremediated contaminated groundwater from EPA Superfund site, New Mexico - Sample SAE3-23 (SPAdes) (version 2) | ecosystem: Environmental > Aquatic > Deep subsurface > Groundwater >... | reverse complement strand
AGCTCGTGAATTATTAGATCAAAAAGTTTCAATTGCTGGTCGATTAATGTCTCTTCGTGGTCATGGTAAAATTTTGTTTGCTGATTTACATGATCAGACAGGCAAAATTCAACTTTTTTTCCAAGAGAAAGTTTTATTAGACAAAATGTCTTTAACTAAATTATTAGATTTGGGAGACATAATCTCTGTTTCTGGTGAAGTTTTTAAAACTACTGCTGGTGAAATCACCGTTAATGTTTTCGAATTTGAAATTTTAGCCAAAAATTTACGTCCACTTCCAGAAAAATGGCATGGACTTCAAGATATTGAAGAGCGCTATCGTCAACGTTATGTTGATTTAATTGTCAATCCAGAAAGCCGAGAAGTTTTCAAAGTTAGAACCAAAGTATTGACCGAAATGCGTCGCTTCTTAGACGATCATGGATTTATGGAAGTCGAGACTCCAATCCTTCAACCAGTTTATGGTGGAGCTTCTGCTAAGCCATTTACCACTCATCACAATGTTCTAGACATGGATATGTACCTTCGTATTTCTGATGAACTTTATCTCAAAAGATTAATTGTTGGTGGTTTTGAAAAAGTTTACGAAGTCTCTCGAGACTTTCGTAATGAAGGAGTTTCTCGTTTTCATAATCCCGAATTTACTCAAATCGAATTTTATTGGGCTTATGTTGATTATGAAGTTTTAATGAATTTTACCCAAGATTTAATTCGTCATGTCATTAAATCAGTTAAAGGTGATTTGAAATTAAAATTTCAAGATACTGATCTTGATTTTTCTCAAGATATTCAACGAGTTACTTTTACTCAAATTATTGAAAAACATACTGGTATAAATATCGACCAAATTACTTCTGAAGATGATTTTAAAAAAGTGATCAAAGAGAAAAATCTAAAAGTGGATTTATCAGGTGTAGTTGGATTAGGAGCATGTTTTGATGCTCTTTACAAAGAACATGTTCGTCCAAAAATTATTGAACCTACCTTTGTTTGCGATTACCCATCAGAAATGATCGCTCTAGCCAAACGTAAAGCCGATAATCCCAAAAAGATTTCTTCATTCCAACTTTTAGTTTGTGGTACTGAACTTCTCAAAGCTTACAATGAATTAAATGATCCAAAAGATCAATCAGATCGTTGGTTAGAAGAAGTTGCTCTTGCCAAAAAAGGTAATGATACTGCCATGCAATTTGATAAAGATTATATTCGGGCTCTTGAATATGGCATGCCACCAACTGCCGGTTGGGGTATGGGTATCGATCGTTTTGTTCAATTTTTGACCGATTCTCCCACTATTAAAGACGTCATTCTTTTCCCTGCCATGAGAAAAGAGGACTAAAATAAAAGTATGAAATTACTTCTTACTTCAGCCGGATTAAGAAATCAAACAATTGTCAAAGCTCTAGATGAATTGGTTGGTAAACCTTTAGATCAACTCAAAGTTGCCTTTATTCCCACAGCCTCAAATTTTGAAGAAGGTAATAAAGATTGGCTGATAGACGATCTTCGTCGTTTAAGTTTTCTAAAATTTAAAGAAATTGATATTGTCGATGTCTCTGCTTTACCAAAAGAAATTTGGTTAGAGAGGTTAAAAAATGCCGACGTTTTTTTTGTTGAAGGTGGCAATACTTATTATTTAATCCATTGGTTTAATAAATCAGGCCTTTCAGAAATCTTACCCGAATTACTAAAAACTCGAGTTTATATTGGAGTTAGTGCTGGTAGTATGGTTGTTTGTCCAAGTCTTGAAAACAATGATGCGTATTCTAATGAAAGCGAGAATTTTTTAAAAACTAATCAACAAATCACACAACAAGGCCTCGGGTATGTTGATTTTATGGTCGAGCCACATATTAATAGTCAATATTTTCCTGAAATTAATTTAGCCAATTTAAAAGATAGATCTAAGCAATATAACTATCCAATTTATGGAATTGATGATGACACTGCCATAAAAATTGATGGTGACCAATTAGAAGTTGTAACTCAGGGTGTCTGGGAAAAATTTGAAAAATAACTATGAATCGAGAAAATTATCTAACTGCTGTCAAAAGTTCACTTGAGCAAAATATTTTTTATCATTCACTTGCCTTAGAAAGTTGTATGGGTGGTATTTATGATTATCTAAAAAATAATAATTTATTAAAATCTGGTGAATTATCTAAAGAAGAATGGATGCTGGCTGGTTTGATTCATGATATTGATTATGCAGGGGATCTAAAAGAATTTCATCCTAATAAAACCAAAGAAGCTTTAGCCAAATTTGACTTAGAGATTACTGATGAAGTTGACAAAATAGTCAAAGCCCACGCCCCATCTTTAACTGGAGTTAATACCGAGACTCAAGCCCAATGGTCAATATTTTGTGCTGATAGTTTGACTGGTCTAATAGTTGCCGTTGCCTTTGTTTATCCATCTCGCAAACTTTCTGATGTTAAAACTAGCTCAGTTTTAAAAAGATTTTTAAAAGAACCTCGTTTTGCTGCTGGCACTCGTCGTGATGAAGTAAAAATGTGTGAATTACCTGAAGGTTTAAATATTCCACTCGAAAAATTTATCGAAATTTGTCTTACATCAATGCAACAAATCGCCCCAGAAATTGGGTTATAATAATTAATGGAAAGTAAGTCTTTAATTCTTGCCAAACCATTCTTAAATCAAATTGTCGACGTTGTTGTTGAACGACCCTTGGGAAGTGAACATCCAAAATGGGAAGGTTATATTTATCCTCTCAATTATGGTTATATTCCAAATACTTTAGCTCCAGATGGTAAAGAGTTAGATGTTTTTATTTTAAAAGTTGATCAACCTCTAGAAAAATTTACCGGTAGAGTAGTGGCCATTATTCACCGCCTAAATGACGATGATGATAAATTAATTGTCATTCCTGATGGTGAAACTATTACTGATCAAGAGATTGATGAAATGACCTATTTTCAAGAAAAATATTTTAAACATGAAATAGTTAGATAACTATTATGAATAATTTTATTTATCAATCAAAAACCAAAACTGGAAAAGTAGTTTCCTTCCGTTATCCCACAATTGATGATGTTCAAATCATTACTGATTTTATGAATAAAATTTCAAAAGAGAAAACTTTTATTCGATTTCAAGGTGAAGAAATAAAACTTGAAGATGAAAAAAAGTGGGTAGAATCGACCATTAAATGTATAGAAACTGGAGAGAAAGTATATCTCATGGCATTTATAGATAATAAATTTGTTGGTGGTTCTGATGTTGTAATGGGTTCATTAACCAGAAAACATGTTGGTCTTTTTGGTATAGTTATCGATTCCGATTATCGTGGTGAAGGAATTGGAAAGATATTAATGAATTTAGTCATATCAGAATCCATAAAGAGATTAAAAAATTTAAAAATGATTATTTTGGAAGTTTTTGCTAGTAATTTTATTGCTCAAGATTTATATAAGAAAATGGGTTTTGTAGAATACGGTCGACTTCCAAAAGCCAGTAAACGAAGAGGAAAATATATTGACGAAATTTTGATGTACAAAAAAATTAAATAATTTGCGTTTAATTTGCGTGTAATTTTAGCGTTTGTTTTTGTTAAAATATTAAGAAATGATCGACATCAATTTACTTAGACAAGATCCTGCTTCCATAAAAACTGCGCTTTCAAACCGTCAAAAAGATAAGAGTGTTGTAGAAAAAATTTTAGACATAGACAAAAATTTTCGTGATGTTTTATCTCAAGTGGAAAAACTTCGAGCTGACCAAAATAGTATTACTCGTCAATTCAAAGGTAAACCGACAGAAGACCAATTAAAAGAGGCTACTATCATTAAAGAAAAATTAAAAACCTTAGAAGCAGAATTAAAAGAAATCGAAACTCAACAAAATTTGTTGTTAGAAGAGATTCCTAATATACCGGCACCAGATGTTCCAGTTGGCAAAGATGAGTCTGAAAATGTTGTTTACAAAACTGTTGGTGAAATCCCAAAATTTGATTTTACTCCTCTAGATCACGCTGATCTTGGTGAAAAACTTGATATTCTTGATATCAAAAAAGCTGCCGAAGTTTCTGGAAGCCGCTTTGGTTATTTCAAAGGTCAAGGAGCTGTATTAGAAATGGCTGTCATGTTTTATGCTTTTCAAAAACTTATCAAAAAAGGTTTTATCGGTATGATTCCACCAGCTATGGTTAAAAGTAGCAGTGAATGGAAATGTGGTTATGCTAGCAATAAAAATCTAATGGGCGCTTACTATTCTTCTCCAGAAGACGATCTAATTTTTATTAGTAGTTCTGAACATGCTGTCGTTCCATATCATATGGATGAAATTTTAGATTCTACAAAGTTACCCATAAAATACGTCAATTATTCACCTTGTTTTCGTCGTGAAGCTGGCACTTATGGTAAAGATATGAAAGGTATGCTTCGAGTTCACTTTTTTAACAAAGTTGAAATGAATATTTTTACTCTTCCAGATTACAAAATTTCTGATGATATGTGTTTAGAAATGCTAAGTTTTGAAGAAGAGTTAATGCAAGAATTTGGTATTCCTTATCAAATTATCAAAAGTTGTACTGGTGATTTACCTCAACCAAATCGTCGTATGTACGATATCAATTCTTGGTTTCCAGGACAAAATGCCTATCGTGAAACTCAATCATGTAGTAACTGTGGTGATTATCAAGCCAGAAGGCTCAATACAAAAGTAAAAATTAACGGCAAAAATGAATTTGTTCATATTCTCAATGCTACTTTAACTGCTGACCGTACGGTTCTTGCTATTATTGAAAATCACCAACAAGCTGATGGATCTATTAAAATTCCAAAAGTTCTCCAACCATTCTGCAATTTCGAAGTTATCAAACCCAACATAAGCTAGAGGAGCCACCCTGTCTTCGGTTCCTCTTCCCAAAAAGAGGGGAACCGAAGCTCGGTTTTTACGATATAATCAATTTATGTTCAATTTCTTAAAAAATTTTTTTGACGAGAATCAGCGACGGGTAAAGTCTTATCAAAAAATTGTCGATCAAATAAATTCTTTTGAAGAAAAAATTTCTAGTTTAACTGATAAAGAATTGTCTCAAAAAACCGAATATTTTAAAAAACAGCTAAGTAAAGGAAAAATATTAGATGATATTTTGCCAGAAAGTTTTGCTGTAGTTAGAGAAGCTATCAAAAGAACCATTGGCGAAAGAGCTTACGACGTTCAACTTATGTCAGCTATCACTCTTCATCAAGGTGCCATTGCTGAACAACGAACCGGAGAAGGAAAAACTCACTCAGTTGTTTTTCCAGCTTATTTAAATGCCCTTACAGGTCGTGGGGTTCACATTGTTACTCCAAATGACTATCTTACCCGTGTCGGTGCTGGTTGGTACCCAAAGGCTCTCAACTTCCTTGGCATTTCTACTTCTTGTATTGTTCATGAACAATCATTTATATTAGATTCTGAATTTACCGATGAATCGGAAAAAATAGATGATCGTCTAGCCCACTTAAAACCAATTTCTCGTCAAGAAGCTTATCTTGCCGATGTTACTTATGGTACTAACAATGAATTCGGTTTTGATTATCTTCGTGATCACATGGCTTCCAGTCAAGAACAAGTTGTTCAACGACCTCACAATTTTGCTATCGTCGATGAAGTTGATTTTGTTTTAATTGATGAAGCTCGAACTCCATTAATTATTTCTTCTCCAAACAATTCTCCAGTCGATAAATATTACAAATTTGCTCAAATTGCTTCTCAACTTCAACCAACAGACTATGTTATTGACGAAAAATCTCGATCAGCCACTTTATCAGAATATGGTATTCGCAAAGTCGAAAGAACTTTAAACGTCAAAAACCTTTATGAGGAATCTTTTGAAACTATTCACTATATTGAAAATGCCATCAAAGCTCAAGCTTTATTCCATAAAGATAAAGATTATGTCGTCAAAGATAATGAAGTCATAATTGTTGACGAATTTACTGGTCGTATGATGAATGGTCGTCGTTGGTCTGATGGTCTTCATCAAGCAGTCGAAGCCAAAGAAGGTGTTACCGTCCAACGAGAATCTCAAACCTGGGCTACAATTACTTTTCAAAATTACTTCAGATTATACGAAAAATTGGCTGGTATGACTGGTACTGCCATCACTGAAGCTGAAGAATTTAAAAAAATCTATAATCTTGATGTTATTTCTATTCCTACCCACAAAACAATTCAAAGAATTGATGAACATGATTTAATTTTCAAAACTCAAAGATCAAAATATACTGCCATCGCCAATCTTGTCGAGGAAATAAATAAAAAAGGTCAGCCAATTTTAATCGGTACTACTTCGATTGAGAAAAACGAAATTATTTCTTCTCTTCTTCGTAAAAAAGGTTTAACTCATCAAGTTTTAAATGCCAAAAATCATCGATCAGAAGCAGAAATTATTTCTAAGGCTGGAAAAAAAGCTGCTATTACAGTTGCTACCAATATGGCTGGTCGTGGAGTTGATATTATTCTTGGCGGTCCCAAAGACGGTATTGATAAAAAAGTTTGGACAAAAGAACATCAAGACGTTCTTGATCTAGGCGGTTTGTATGTCATAGGTACCGAAAGGCATGAATCTCGTCGTATCGACAATCAACTTCGTGGACGTGCTGGTCGTCAAGGTGACCCTGGTTGTTCTCAATTTTATATCGCTTTAGATGATGATATTATGCGTGTTTTTGGTGGAGAAAAAATAAGTTCTCTCATGGAACGGTTCAATATGCCCGAAGATACCCCATTAACTCATCCATTAGTTTCAAAAGTCATCGAACAAATTCAAGTCAAAGTTGAAGGTTTCAATTTTGATGCTCGTAAAAATTTAGTTGAATACGATGACGTTATCAATAAACAACGAAAAATTATTTATCAGCTTCGAGATCAAACCTTATTAAATCAATCAAAAAATCCTGAAGCTAATAGACAAAATGTTTTTAGTTATATCGAAAAACAAATTAATTCTATTTTAAGTATCAATACTAATTATGAAACTGGTAAGCCAGATTTTGAAAAAATAACTTTAGAGTTTTCAGAAATTCTACCTAGTCCATCATCGGAGCGTCAAAAACTAAAATCAGAGTTAGAAAATTCAGAGCAACCTCAACAAGTTTTAATTGATTTATTAGAAAAACAATGGCAAAGTCGAGTTTCTTTCTTTGGTACGGAAATTGCTAGTGCCATTTTAAGTTTTGCCATTATTTCTACTTTAGATCCTCTTTGGGTGGATCACTTAACTGCTTTAGACGATCTTCGAGATGGTGTCAGACTTCGTGGTTATGCCCAAAAAGATCCTTTAATTGAATATCGAAAAGAAGGTTATGAAATGTTTCAAAATTTATTAAATCAATTCGAATACAATTTAAGTCGAAAACTTTTCCGACTTGAACCAGTTGCCCCCACCGAAATTACTCCAAAAAATATTAACGAAGGTAGGGGAGATTCTATGGCCAGTTTACCAACAGACAATAAACCAGTTGATAAAGATGTTGAATTACCACCAAAACAAACTACCATTCATAATCAAAAAGTTGGTCGCAATGACCCTTGTCCTTGCGGTTCTGGTAAAAAATACAAACAATGTTGTTATCCAAAATTCGGTTAAAATAAACTATGAATATTAAAATCATTGGTAAAAAGATCTGGAAAGAAATTAATCATTCCAACAATATTCTATTAAGTGTTCATGCTGGACCCGACGCCGATTCGGTTGGTTCAAATCTAGCTCTTTATTATGCTCTCAAAAAAATGGGCAAAAATGTTTGCCTTATTCAAGGTGATTCTGAACTTCCTCCCAATTTAAAAACCATTCCCGGGAGCGACAAAATTATTCCCAAAAATTTTTTTCAAATAGATTTAAGTCAATTTGATCTTTTTTTAATTCTCGATTCATCTTCTCCTAGTCAAATATCTCGACTTGGAAAAATAACTTTTCCAAAAAAATTAAAAACAATTATTATCGACCATCATTTAAGTAGTGAAAAATTTGCCAAAATAAATCTTGTTTTGCCAAAATATACTTCAACTTGCCAAGTAATTTATGATCTTCTTCAAAATCAAAAAATAAAAATAGATAAAAATATGGCCGCCGGTCTTTTTATTGGTATCTATACTGATACCGGTGCTTTTAAATACTTTAACCCTACATACAAAATATTCGACATAGCCAGTAAATTGGCCAAAATATATCCAAAATATCCAGAACTTATTTTTGGAATTGAAAATAACGATCAACCTGATCGTATAAAACTTTTTTCATATCTTCTTTCTTCAGTAAAAAATTATTGTTCTGATCATATTGCCATCGCTTCTATATCTTGTGAAGATATTCAAAAAAATCATATTGATATCAATACCCTCAACGGTTATTCCGATGTTACCAATATGCTCAAATCTGTAGTTGGTTGGGATATTGCTATGACTATGATTGAATTTCAACCCGGTAGTACTAGAGTTAATTTCAGAACAAGAGATTCTCAAAAATATGATTTATCCAAAATTGCTACCGCTACTGGTAGTGGTGGAGGGCACCGTGCAGCTGCTGGTGCTACCATTAACAAACCTATTCCCGAAGCCATTGAGTTTATATTAGAAATTATTCAAAAAATTTATCCCAAAATTGATAAATAATATGGACGATTGTATTTTTTGTAAAATTATAAGAGGGGAAATTCCTTGTCAAAAAATTTACGAAGATGACTTTTTTTTAGCTTTTTTAGATATAAATCCCTTTACTCCTGGACATACTCTTCTTGTTCCCAAAAAACATTACCGTTGGGTTTATGATATTCCAGAATTTGCTGAGTTTTGGCAAGTTGCTCAAAAAATTGCCTTAAATATAATAAAATCTGATTTAAAACCTGATTTCGTTACCTACCTAACAGTAGGTGAAGATGTCGCTCATGCTCATATACATATAATTCCAAGAATGTATAATGATTCATTCAAGCAAGGGTTAAGATCTACGTCGCATTATTCTACTTCAACAAAAGAATTGGAATCAATAGCTAAAAAAATTCAACTTTAATTTTTTCTTGAAGCTCTTAATCTGTCGGTTTTATTCAAAATTCTTTTTCTCAAACGGATTGTTTTTGGAGTCACATCAATAAATTCATCATTATTGATAAAGTCCAAAGATTCTTCAATTGTATATTTAGTTGCTGGAGCCAAGACAATACCATCATCATTTCCAGCAGATCGCATATTGGTTAGTTGTTTACCTTTACAGATATTAATTTCCAAATCACCAATCAATGGTCTAAGACCAACAATTTGTCCCTCGTATACCATTTCTGTTGGACTTATAAAAATTATGCCTCTTTTTTGAGCCAAATCTAATCCGAATGATAAAGCTTTACCCGATTCATAGGCAATTAATACACCATTTCTTTCTTTTTTATTTTCTTCTTGTTTTGGTTCATAACCCAAAGATAAAGTGTTTATAGAAACCATACCTTTAGTTTCTGTAATCAATGTGTTTCTTAAACCTAAAGTATTTCGTTCACTGATTTTGTAAGTAAGTTTAGTTCCAACTTTTTCATCAGTTTGCATATCAATCATTTCACCTTTTCTTTTACCAAGTTCGGAAGTGATAGTCCCCACAAATTCATCGGGAACAATAATAGTTAATTCATTGAAAGGTTCAAAAACTTTTCCATCAATAGTTTTAAAAATAACTTCTGGTTTTCCAATTTCCATTGCATAACCTTCTCTTCTTAATTTTTCAATCAAAATAGCTAAATGTAACTCACCTCGTCCAGAAACCAACATTCGAATACTATCATTTGGATCATCTTCAATTTTTAATCCTAAATTTGCTTCTACTTCTTCACGTAATCTTTCTTTAAGTTCTCGACTTGTCAAAAATCTTGATTCGTCACGAGCAAAAATGGATGTGTTTGGACCAAAACTAGCTTTTATAGTTGGTTCAGCAACCTCAATTGTCGGCAAGGCTACTTGATAATTTATTGATGTTAAAGTTTGACCAATTTCAATTGCAGAAATTCCAGAAATATAAATAATTTCACCAGCACTGGCTTCAGTTACTTCAATTTTTGATATTCCTTCATTTACATACATCTTTTCAACTTTAAAATTACCCAAAGCTTTTTGATCTGGTTTTACTAAAGATATAAAATCACCTTTTTTAACAATTCCTTGACTGATTCTTCCCAAAGCCAATCTACCTAAATATTCATTTTTTTCAAAAGCAGAAACTAACATTTGAAATGGTTTATCGCTATCTTTCTCTGCGTTTGGAACTGTTTTTAAAATAGTTTCAAATAGGGGAGTCATATCACCAGCTTCGTCAAGTGATTCTGGTAATTCCAAAAATGTTTTTCCGTCTCGACCAATAGCATAAACTATTGGAAAATCCAAAAGTTCAGGATCATCAGCTAAAGATAAAAATAAATTTTCAGTATCAGCTACTACATCTTTAATTCTTTCGTCTTTTCTGTCAATTTTATTAATCACCAAAATCACTTTTAGTTTATAATCCAAGGCTCTTTTTAAAACGAATTTAGTTTGTGAGAGTGGCCCTTCAGAGGCATCTACTATTAGTAGTACTCCATCTGCCATATTCAAAACTCTTTCTACTTCTCCACCAAAATCAGCATGTCCTGGGGTATCAATAATATTAATTTTTGTATTTTTATAAAAAACAGAAGTATTTTTAGATAAAATTGTGATTCCTTTCTCTCTTTCCAAATCATTACTATCCATAATCCGGTCGACATTCATCTCGGCTTGATTATCTCTAAAGGTGTGGGTTTGTTTTAACATTGCATCCACCAAAGTGGTTTTACCATGGTCAACATGGGCTATTACTGCAACGTTTCTGATATCTGTGAATTTGGGCATTCGCATATTCTACTACAAGATCAAAATTAATCAATAATTAGGCTTTATTTCAAAAAAAGCTATAATAAACTATGTTGAAAAAAATTGGTCTATTAATAATTTTAACCTCTATTGCCGTTATTTTCATTTATCAGTCTAAACTAAAGGTTGTACCCTCCAAAATAACTAACAAAATAGAGGAAGTAAAAAATACTGTAGAAGATGTTAAAGAGACGATTGCTCCAAAACCAACCCAAATTTTATCCACTGGCCTACCAGACAAACATCTTATAAAAACAACTTTTGTACCTCAATCACCAGAGCACAATTGGGATCAACCTTGGCAAGATGCTTGCGAAGAAGCTGCCCTTTTAACTGTTAATTATTTTTATAAAAACCAAGATCCAAATCTAGAAACTATTAGAGATGATATTTTAAAAATGATTGATTTTGAAAATACACAAAAGTTTACTCATGATATGAATCTGGATCAAATGAGTCTAGTCGTTAAAAAATATTTAGGATTTGACAGTCAAATAATTGAAAATCCTAGTATTGAAGAAATTAAAAAATATATATCTCTTGATATTCCTGTTGTTGTGCCAGCTAATGGTAAAACTTTATTTAAAGAAAATAAGCATTTCACCAACGGCGGACCGTATTATCATAACCTTACGATATTAGGCTTTGATGACAATAAAAAACAATTTATTGTTCATGATGTTGGGACCAAATCTGGTGCATATTTTAAATATTCATATCAATTATTAATCGATAGTATCCATGATTTTCCATCCTCAAACAACAAGGAAGACATTGATAATGGTTCTAAACGTGTCTTAATTTTGTTAAAATAAACTCATGAAAAAATCAATCAAATTATTATTAGTTATTTTTTCTTTATTCGTTTTTTCTGGTTGTACTATCAAAAAACAACCAACGTCAACCAATATTAATTTAAAGGAAAACATTATTCCTACCAATACCAATATGAATAGTTCAACTCCATCATCAAAAAAAGAAAATAATAATTATGTTGCCATAAAAACTAAAGATGGCGAAATTGTTTTAAAACTTTATACCGAAGTTGCCCCAAAAACTGTAGCTAATTTTATCTCTAAAGCCGAATCAGGATTTTATAAAAATTTAACTTTCCACCGTGTTATACCAGGTTTTATGGCTCAAGGTGGCGATCCGTTAGGTAACGGTACTGGTGGTGGTGATCAAAAATCAGAAATAAATAATCTTCCTTTCAAAAGAGGCACTATTGGTTTGGCCAGAGGTGGCAATATAGAAATTAGCAACGATAGTCAATTTTTTATTTGTTTTACTACCGAAGGGTGTCAACATTTAACTGGTGATTATGTCAATTTTGGTGAAGTTGTATCTGGCCTTGATGTTTTAGATAAAATCAAAATTGGTGACAAAATTTTAGATGTTGTCACCACTACTAAATAAGATGGTAAAAAAAATAATCGGTTTTGCTGTAATTGTTTTAGTGTTGTTCGGTTTTTACAAACTTTTATCAACTCCACCAAAAACACAAACCAATAACACTATCGACACTACCGAACTTTCTAGTGTTGATATGTTTTTTTACTATGGCAACACTTGTCCACACTGCAAAACGGTTGAGGAATTCATAGTTCAAAATAAAGTTGATCAAAAAATTAAAATTTCTTCTAAGGAAGTTTATGAGAATAAAAATAATGCCAATGAATTAACTCAACTTGTTGATCAATTTTGTCCAGAACTTAATCAAAATGGTGTTGGCGTTCCATTAGCTTTTGATCCAAAAACGCAAAAATGTATTCAAGGTGATACGCCTATAATCGATTTCCTTAAGCAAAATATTCAATAATGATCAAAAAAAAAGAATTTCACTTTACTTTTGGTGTTTTTCTTCGTTTACTAATTTTTTCTTTAATTATTTATTTTTCTATTAACTATTTTATTTCTCAAAAAAATAATTCATTTTCTCTTGTTACGGATAGTACTTTGGCTATAGATGAGGAGACAAAAAACAAATTATTACCCCAGTTTTTTCAAACTATTTATACTAAATTACCTGAGAATAGTCGTTATCAAATAGAACATATTAAAGAAAACCAAACATTAATATCAATTCAAAATCAATTAAACGGTTTTCCTGGTAAACAAATAAAGGAGCTTCAAAAACTTATTGTTAAAAATGTTTCTGATACTATAATCAAAAATATTGACGAAAACTAATATGATTGATATTAACGAACTAAAAACCAGATTTTTAAAATTAAAAGAAAAACTTGATTTTGATCAAAAAACAATTGATCTCCTTGACTTCCAAAAAAAATCAGAAGATCCCCATCTTTGGGATGACCAATCAAGTGCTCAAGAAACACTCCAAAATATTTCAGATTTACAAAAAATTATTACTCTCATCAAAGATATTGATCAAGAAATATCTTCAATAGAAGAATTTCAGACATTTTTACAAAATAATTCTGATCCTTCTTTGGATATAGAATTAGATAATAATTTTGAAAATCTCAAGAAAAAAGTAGATGAGCTTGAATTACAGACCTATCTTTCGGGTAAATATGATCATAAAAACGCTTTATTATCAATTCATTCTGGTCAGGGTGGCACTGAGGCTATGGATTGGGCTGCTATGCTCCATCGGATGTATCTGCGTTTTTTTGAACGAAAAGGATGGAAATATGAAGTTATTGATTTCATTCCTGGCGAAGAAGCCGGAATCAAATCAATGTCATTTAAAGTCAACCAATCTTTTGCATATGGATATCTGAAAAGGGAATCCGGTGTTCACCGATTAGTTCGATTATCACCTTTTAATGCTGACCAACTTCGACAAACTTCATTTGCCAAAGTTGAAGTTGTTCCTATTTTAGATTTTTCTTCTGATTTTAAAATCCCTGAATCAGAAATAGAATTTTCTGCTTTTCGCTCGGGTGGTAATGGTGGTCAAAATGTTAACAAAGTTTCTACTGCGGTTCGTTTACTTCATAAACCAACTGGAATTGCCGTTAGTTGTCAAAGTCAAAGAGGTCAAGAACAAAATCGAGAACTTGCTCTGCAAATGTTAACCTCCAAACTTTGGGTAATTGAGCAAGATAAACAAAACCAAGAGAAAAAAGATATCAAAGGTGATAATATTATCGCTGGATGGGGACATCAAATTAGATCTTATGTTCTTCATCCTTACAAAATGGTCAAAGACTTAAGAACTCGATATGAAACTTCCGATACTGTGGGAGTGTTAGATGGTGATCTTGACCAATTTATTGAAGCTGAATTAAAATTATAAAATATGCATCGATTTTTTAAATTCATTATCTCTAGTTTTTTAATATTTTTTTTAGTTTTAACTTTAATCGTATTAAATTCTTCCTTTGAACTTTCCAAAAGTATTGGTAAATCAGCTAATTATTTAATTAAAACTATATATCAAGCATCAACAAAAAATCCTTATCTATCCCAAGATAAAATTAATTTTATTGTATTAGGATTGGATGAAAGAAATGATAGTTTAGAAGTGACTCAAACCACCGATACTATCATGTTTGTTTCTCTAAATTTAAAAACACTTAAAATAAACACCATTTCACTTCCAAGAGATCTTTGGTCATACAATATCAATGCCAAAATTAACCAAATCTATCCCTTATCTCTGAAAGAGTCTGATAAATTCGCCTATATTAAAGACAACTTTAAATTTATAACTGGTCAAAATATTGATCATATATTGGTTGTAAATACTAATAATTTAATAAATTTTGTTAAATTAATTGGTGGTGTTGATCTAAATTTAGATATTGGTTTTGTTGATAAAAAATATCCTAATCCTGATTATATTGCCAGCCCATCTGCTTCTATTCCTATTTACAAAACAATAGAATTCCAGGCAGGACAACTTCATCTT
>Ga0209340_1001682_pt1 | contig 14780 bp, 12 predicted proteins | sample EPASupsiteSAE323_FD_187266 | JGI IMG/M metagenome (GOLD analysis project Ga0209340, IMG submission 187266) | Bioremediated contaminated groundwater from EPA Superfund site, New Mexico - Sample SAE3-23 (SPAdes) (version 2) | ecosystem: Environmental > Aquatic > Deep subsurface > Groundwater >... | reverse complement strand
AACCATTAAATAAATATAGTTACTACTAGGAGGTTCCATTCAACCACATCCTTCTCTCAATACGTCCGTCAACAGAAACATCTTAACTTTTTGCTTCTTCACCTCCAAAAATTTTTTTATTGGCATTTTACGTTTTTCTATTCTCCCTACAGGGAAAAAATGTAAGGTATTAATTTTTAATATATAGTATAACTATATTATTTTATTTTGGAATAATCAACATATATTGAACATAATTTACAGGAAAATAACATAGCCTCCAAAATCAAACCCAATAACATTAAGATTAGTTCGGAACTTATCTACCTCAACAAATCCTGCGCAAACTTTGGAAGATTAAATGCAGACTTAAATATTTCAGGTGTAAAATATCTCGTATTCAAATCTGGAATCTTAGTTATATCAACTTCTAACGGGTCATACTTCTTTGAGCCCATTGTGAATGTCCACAATCCCCCTGGATAAGTTGGAACAACTCCATAATACACCCTTACGATAGGGAAAATTGATTTTATATCGCTGTAGACCCTTGTTAAAAGCTCCTTATTGAAGAATGGAGATTCTGTTTGTGCAACAAAAATTCCATCATCCTTTAAAGAATCAAATATCGACTGATAAAAATCCTTTGCAAACAAACCAACCGCAGGACCAATTGGGTCTGTAGAATCTACGCAAATAACATCAAATTCATTGCTGTGCTCTTTTATGTATTTTATTCCGTCCCCAATACAAACCTCTGCTTTGGGATCCGAAAGACCACAACTAATTTCAGGCAAATACTTCTTACAAGCTTCAACAACCTTACCATCAATTTCTGCAAGAACAGCTTTCTTAATTGACTGATGCTTAACTATTTCTCTAATTACACCACCGTCTCCGCCTCCTATTACAACAGCTTTTTCAGGGTTTTTATGTGTTAAAAGCGGAATGTGCGAAATCATTTCATGATAAACAAATTCATCTGCAATATTTGTCTGGATAATACTATCAAGAGTAAGCATTCTTCCGAACTGTTCGGTATCTATTATAGCGATATCCTGATATTCACTCGTTTCAGAATAAAGAACATTTTTTGTTTTACATGAAATTCTCATTGTAGGTGTTTGATCTTCAGAAAACCATAATTCCATGACAATCACTCCTTTTATTTAGTATAAAGTGTATATAGCTATCAGTTGGCAGTTAACCATTAAGTTAGCTGTTGGCTGCTCACTCTTGTTAAAATACATTTATTACAATATAACCAATTAGTGCAATATAAAATATACCGCCTGACATTAATACATAAGGTGACATCTTATTTCTAAGCTTAAGCATAATGTAATTTATAAGTGCTGATAATATTGAAACTAATGCACTAAATAAAGCAATGTTATTAAGATCCCATGATGTAAACAAAAGACCTATTGAAACAGGAATACAGCTTTGAAAAACCATTGCCCCAGTAATATTTCCAAGTGCAAGAGTATCCTTTTTTCTTCCTATCCAAATTACGCTATTGAATTTTTCAGGAAGTTCAGTTGCAATCGGTGCAAGAATTAGCGAGATAATCAATGGTGAAATATTCAAAACATGTGATGTACTTTCCATTGCCTTTACAAAAAATTCTGCTCCAATAATTATTCCTGTCATTGCAACAGCTAACTGAAAAAGTATTATACCCATGCTTGTATCACATTTGAAAATCTTGGCAAAAGTTAGCTCCTCAAGTTCACTATCACTATGGCTATCACGCTTTGATGTAAGATAAACATAATATACATAGGCAAGAATTAGAAAAGCAGCAACAGAATAATGAACCATTCTAATTTTTACGAAACTCGCTGCTATAGCAATTGAATAAACAAATATAAAGAACATTATATCCCGGCTAATTATATTGGTATTTATAGACATTTCCGTGGTTCTTCTTTTACACCCGCTATAAATCACCACTGCAAGACCAGTAATAAAAAATGCAAGAGTACTAAGCATGAAAGGTGCTCCGGCAATTGCTCCTATTCCAACTTCAGAGCCTTCAGCACTCCCGGAAAAAATTGCAATTAAAGGGACCAACGTTTCAGGAAGGCATGTCCCAACAGCTGCGAATATACTTCCTACAACACCTTCTCCTACTTTCAGCTTCTTCCCAAACCATTCGATGGCATTTGTAAAAAACTCACAGCTTATAAGTATTACTACCAAGCTGACAATTAGAATAGTTACATTGGCAAACATTTTTTCTCCCCCAAAATGTATTTTTAAGTATAGCTTGTACTAAAAATAATTTTTAGTATAACTTCTATTGAAATATTTTTTCAATTTCATTTTTAGTCAAGTACTTCCATTTACCTACAGGCAGACTGCCAAGCTCTAGCCCTCCCAAAGCGGTCCTTTGAAGCCTTATCACATTATGACCAATTGTTTCACACATCTTCTTTACCTGTCTATTTCTACCTTCGTGAATTATTATTTCTACTATACTGGAAAACTTCTTTTTTGCAACTAATCTTATCTCTGCAGGAGCTGTAGTATAATCTTCGATTTTTAATCCTTTTTTGAATTTTGACATTTCTGCAGAATCAGGAAATCCTTTGACTTCAGCAATATAAGTCTTGTTAATCTTATGCTTTGGATGAGTAATTTTGAATGTAAAATCCCCATCATTGGTTAGAATTATTACTCCTGAAGTATCCATATCAAGTCTTCCGGCAGGGAAAACCCGTTCTTTTACATCAGAAAGCAGCTCCATAATATAAGGTCGGTTAAATTGTTCTCGTGCAGTAGTAATGTAACCTTCGGGTTTGTTGAGCATAATATATATATTTCTATTGCACTGTTCAATTTTTTTGCCTTCAACAGTTATATCATCCTTGTTTGGCATTACCTTTGTTCCAAGTTCGGTAATCTGTTTTCCGTTAACCTTCACCTTTCCTTGAAGTATTAATTCTTCACTCTTTCTTCTTGATGCAACTCCACAATCGGCAAGGAATTTTTGAAGCCTTATTTCTTCATTCATGCATTTTCTCCTAACTCACCCCTTCACATCTCTTTCAAAAAAGGAGCTACTAAAAATCTATACAAAAAATAATCTATGACCTGAACTTCAATACAGTATTGTACATTGTAAACTGACAGCTGTAAACTGTCAATTCGCCACAAACCTTTGTCCCGGATTTTTATCAAAATAATTCATCCAATAGTACATATCATTTTCTACCGGCACCTTTCCTCTTGCTCTGATTCTTGGCAGTTGTAATAGCTTGCGATTCTTATCAAATGGAGATAGAGCCGGATTAGAACCGACCAGCATTATCGCACGATTCTTATACTTAATTCCCTTATACTCCCCTTCAACAACATACTGTGGATACTTCTTTGAAGAAATCCCTAGCGGCAGTGCAAGCTCATCTACCACATAATCTGGAATTATCTCACCCGTTTTCTTAACATGCTCTCCTATTTCCTGCTCAATCACTTCTGGTGAAATAGCTTTCTTGAGATTTATATGACTCATGGTATGATTGCCTATTTCAAAGCCCTTATCCACTAAGTATTTTAACTTTTGTTCTGATGAACCTTTACCTGAAAAGAAGCTTGTATAATTTATAAAAAATGTTCCCTTTAGACCAAAATCAGGATGTACTTTGTTAAACTCCTCCATAATTCCAACTGCTGATTTTGGGTTTGCAACTAGAACCCCATCCTTTTCAACCAAATTAAACTGCCCGGCTGTTCCGTCATCAAAAGTAAACACAATCGGTGTAAATCCTGCAGGAATGTCTATTTTACCATCAATATAATCTCTTAAGCTAATTGGTCTGTAACCCTTTGCATAAAGCACCTGCAAGTCTTTCTTGAAATTTTCAAACGAACGAGTCCAATCATCAGTTTCCTTGTCGGTAAATCTATGATACATAAGAATCATAATTTTGCCCATTTGATTGCTTTTTAAGCCTGTTTTGTTCTCAGACTGTTTTTTGTCTTCCTTGTTTATAATGTTTTTACCTTGTTCAATAGGTTTTCTATTGTTATATTCTTTTTCCTGAACCTTACATCCAGAAAGCAAAACCATAAAAGCAATTAAAACTAATAAAGTTTTTTTCATTGGCTTTATCCTTCCTAACGTTATCTGCAACGATTATATTATACATTATAATACTCAATTTAATAACACAAAAAAATAAGGCTGTTGACTTCAACAACCTTAAGCAAACTCTACATTAACACGCTAGTAATACCAATTCCATCAATAATCTCAACAAGAACTTCCTCCAGATAGTATTTCATTATTTCTTCTAATTCTCCTACACTTTCAAAATCTCGAAGTATTAATTCTTTCTTTTCATTAATAATGTAAGGATAAATAGTAATTTCCAAATTTTCCAATTCCAAATCAAATTCGAAATATGGTATCCTTTCTGTCATAAGCCCATCCAAATCTAATCCAAGCTCCTCTACATCCACGTTAACACAAACCATATAATTTCCTTCATCTTTAACAAATCTAGCTAGAATTGCTACCACTATAACCTCTCCTGATTCATGTTCAAAGGGATAACACTGCATATCAAAATCGATATCCTTTGGCATAAAATCATTACCTCCTTTACGTCTTTTGTTTAATACTCCATCCTCCAAAAATTATAGGAAGACATACCAATAAAGAAATGTGTGTTTTTATAAAGAATTATATACTTATTTTTTAAAGATTAAAAGCTTAAAATTTGTGAAATATTGAAAAACAAGGTTTGTTTGTGGTTGATTTGTTTAATATATTGCGGTATAATAAATCCTGCCAAAAGCATGCGAGAGTGGTGGAATTGGCAGACTCGCCAGATTCAGGTTCTGGTGTCCGCAAGGACGTAGGGGTTCAAGTCCCCTTTCTCGCACCAAAGATAAAGGGCTCAGTTTTTTTAAACTGAACCCTCTTTCTTTTATTTGCTTGGTCCATACCCATAAATCAAAAACTCGTAAAGGTATCCCTTAGATTTATCCCTGGTATTAATCCAACGGGAGCACTCCTCTTTCGACGCATGTCTGTGCCATCCTTCATCTACAGTATAGTCATAGCATACATCATCATAAAGATAATCAACAAGTACGTTTGTCACTTCACCATTTTCACTGCGTAATGGAACATAAACCCCATTCATTCCATGGTGTGAGCCTCTAAACATCCGATGTGTCACCTTTTTGCCCACTCCTGCATCCATATGCCCATAATAGTCTTGCATGCTATGCAGTCCACGGCCTAAATGTTCACAAGCTTGTTTTCTTAAATAAGCTGCCATATAAATGTTCTTACCTGGAACTTGTGCCATTATGTCTTTAGCCATCTGCATCTCATCATTTGCATGCTTCAGACGAGTATCCATAGTATCTCCAGTTTCAAAACTACGATCCAAATGCCAGGTTTTGTCTAGAATTCTCCATCCAAAATCAACTTGGTCACATTCTTTGGATATTGCAGCAGCAGATTTGTCATCAAAACCCATTTCCTTTGCCCACCAGTATGTCTGAGTCAGATGTACATCATTTGGAGTCGCATATTTTGCTGAACCATACCAAGCATATGCTGGTGTAAATATAGTTGCAATAAATGCAAGAATAAGAACAAGAATTAATACAATCCTTTTCATAAAACAACCCCCCCTTTCTTGAGAAAATTCATTCTCATCCACCAAAATAGGCATTTTGTTCTAAATAATCCTTCCCCCCTCTCAAAAACTTTCAAGGAAAACTTAAACATCCGTTACTTAAAATTGGTAACAATTGTAACTAGCTCAGTTCTAATTAATCAATAGTTTATATTATATATTAATATTCCTGTTAAGTCGATATAGGCTTTAACATTGACCGTTGTATTTATTGTAGGTTCTAGTGTGGCAATTATGTAAGAGTTCAATTCTCATTTTCGTGCAAAAAAAATGCAGACAAGAAAGCATCTAGCTTGTTCATGCACTAAGTAACCATCCATTATCTTTTTATTACTACTCTTGTTCAACCAGCCAATCTTTAGCAGAATTTACATCCGGAAAATCCGGGATTTTTCTTTTACTAAAAAGCATAATACCCTCATAAGCAATTTTAATCATTCCTTTAATTCCTACAATTGCAGAATGCTTGACATAAGATTTATTTCCAACTGTAAATTCTTTAAATGCTTCCAAGATTTCGCTGTTAAATCTTGCTCCTTCAACATTTGTCATAGTTAGCACAGAATTCAATGGTTGTGACCGAATAATAGTTTTTGCTTTATCTATTATATCAAGCATCTGTTGTTTGTCGGTGCATTGGGAAAAATCCATACAAACAATTTTTTTTCCTTTATATGACTCTGTTTCTACTGAATTCATTTGTATTCCTCCTGAAAATAGCATAAACTAACTTAATATCATTCCTGAGTCTACCCATTATTAATTTATTTTATAACACCATAGGTACATATATTTAATCAATTATAGTAATCTTATTAAAGAAAGTATTTATAAGATATATACATTCTTAATAATATTTAGTAATATTTAAGTAAATATCAGTATTATGCAGTTAACTAATTAATTTGGAGGAAATGAAAATCGTGTCTAGTGTTGCTTTCTATCAGGTTAGACCAATAGCAAGTCTAAAAGATTTATTAGAACAAAGCTGTGAGCTTTTTAATCGGAATAAAGCATTCGTTTATAAAAAGAAAGGAATTGATGAAATACAATCGGTTTCTTATGGTGATTTCAAATCAGATGTTGATGCTTTCGGTACAGCTTTAATAGATTTGGGATTAAAGGATGCTCGTATTGCAATATTGGCTGAGAACAGATATGAATGGGCAGTTTCATATTTTGCAGTAGCCGGAGGGACCGGAATTGTTATTCCTGTAGACAAAACGCTCCCATTTCAAGAGCTTGAAAATATAGTTCACACATCTGAAGCAGATGCGATAATATATTCACATAAACTTGAAGAGTCAGTTAAAGAGCTTGCAAATACATGTTCAACAATCAAGCATTTTATCGGAATAGATAGAGAATCACCAGATGGAAATCTTATCTCCTATAGTGAGCTTATTAATAAAGGCAAAAGGCTGATGAACTCAGGTGATAAAAGCTTTACAAGTGCGAAAATTGATAGTGAAAAAATGGGAATAATGCTTTTTACATCAGGAACCAGCGAATTTGCTAAAGCTGTTATGCTATCACACAGAAATCTATGCTCTGACCTTATGTCTGTAATGTCAGTAGTTAAAACATATCCTGATGATGTCTTTCTATCTTTTCTTCCACTGCACCATACCTATGAATTCACATGCGGATTCCTTTCTTCGATATACAGTGGTTCTTGTATCGCATTTTGCGAAGGACTGAAGCATATTGCAAAAAACCTTAAGGATTTTAAGGCAACAATAATGTGTTCAGTTCCATTAATATATGAAAATATGTACAAAAAGGTAATGGAACAGGTTTCAAAGCAGCGTGGAGCAAAAACTAAAATGAATATTGCAATAAAATATAGTAATTTTTGCAGAAAATATCTTAATATAAATCCAACCAAAAAGCTCTTTAAGCAGATTCATGACGTGTTTGGTGGACACATTAGGATCTTCTTAAGCGGTGCAGCTGCAATTGATCCTGGCGTCGCAAAATGGTTTAATGATATAGGAATAAAACTATTGCAAGGTTATGGATTAACAGAGTGCTGCCCCCTAGTAACAGGTAATAACGATCGGCAGCAAAAAAACGATTCTCCCGGCGTTCCTCTTCCAGATGTTGAAGTAAAAATAGACGAACCAAATGAAGATGGAATAGGCGAAATTGTTACAAAAGGATCAAATGTAATGCTTGGTTATTATAATAATGAAGAAGCAACATCAAAGGTTCTTAAAGATGGTTGGTTTTATACAGGAGATCTAGGTTACTTTGACAAGGATGGCTTTCTCCATATTACTGGAAGAAAAAAGAATGTAATTGTTCTGAAGAATGGTAAGAATGTTTTTCCTGAAGAACTTGAAACAATTCTCAACAAAAGCCCTTATATAAAAGAATCAATGGTCTGGGAGAAGCATGAAGATAATGGAGATATAAAACTATGTGCAACTGTAGTTGTCAATAATGACTACATTGGGAATAAATTCTCAAATAAGCTTTTAACTGAAGAGGAATTGCATTCATTGATAGAACATGAGATCAAAGAGGTAAATAAAAAAATGCCTATCTACAAATATATTAGAGATTTTACCATTAAGCAGAATGATTTTATTAAAACTACTACACAAAAAATCAAAAGATATATGGAAAAAGTTAATAAATAAAATTACTTCAGATGTTAAAAGTGAAAGGAAGATGTAAAAAGTGGATTTACAAGTTATACGAAAATACCTTGACCAGCTTGATACTATTTTAAGATATATTTTACTTCAAAGAATGTCCCTAATACCTTTGGTTGCAGAGGCTAAGCTTGAAAATGGCATTCCAATGTTCCAACCAAAACGTGAAGAAGAGATTTTCATTGCACTACAGGAATTCTCTTTAAATTCAGGATTGAATCCCGAGCTGTTAACAAATATATATAAAATAATCATCAATGATGCCCATCGTATAGAAAATAACATTATGAATGGTAATATTTTTGATAATACTTGTTATTTCCAAGATAATCTTTCAACAGTCCTTGATAATATAAATGATAATCTAAAAGAGTACATTGACCTTATTAACATTATTAGGTCCGAATGTTCCAGTCAAAATAATTCTAGAGAAGAATTTATTAATATATTCACTACTTATTACAAGGAAAGAATAATAAAAGGAGAAAAATGATTACTTTCTCCTTTATTTCTTATCCCAATTTTTAAATGGGTTTTTTATCAAATTTGAATTATAATACCGCATATCCTGTGTTACTTCTTTTCCAAGCCATTCTGGCTTTGGAAAATCTGTTCCTTCTTTGTCAAGCTCAATTTCTGCTATAACAAGGCCCTCGTTGTCTCCATAAAATTCGTCTACCTCCCAAAGAAATCCCTTATAACCAACCTTGTATCTTCTCTTTTCTACAAGCGGTTTATAACAAAGCCTCTCCAGCATTTCTTCAGCATCATTCACTGGTATTGAATATTCATATTCCGCCCTTGTTATTCCTTTAAGCTCTCCTTTAACCGTAATGTATGCATTCTGGTCATTAATTCTAACCCTTACAATACGTTTTGGATCTATACTTATATATCCCTGTTTGCAATAAATCCCATTCAAGTTTTCTTTATATTTATCATTTAAAACTAGATACTTTCTTTCAATTTCTTTAGCCATGTTATTTTCTCCTTTTTATTATATCTGATAATTCCCCTTTCCAAATGTAGGAGAGAGTCATAAGCTTATATTCTTAAACTAATTATAAGTCAAATTACTACACAAAATAAATACTTTTAAATAAGAAAAAAGCCACCTTAAGGTGGCCCCTGTCGAAAAATGTCAAACCTAAGTAGTCATTTTGAGTATACAACATAGCCACTCTCTGTGCATTATATTTATCTATAATGCACAATAATCAATGTAAACAACATGAATTGTCATTCGCGTTGTTTTTTATTTCATTTAGATAATTTCTTCTCTAAAAAGTATCCTGTATAAGAATCTTTGCATCTGGATATTTCTTCAGGACTACCTTGTGCGACTATTGTTCCACCTCTATCTCCGCCTTCTGGTCCCAAATCAATAATATAATCAGCAGTTTTTATAACATCAAGATTATGCTCAATAACTACAACTGTATTGCCTGCATCAACAAGTCTGTGGAGAATCTCTACAAGCCGATGTACATCAGCCATATGCAATCCCGTTGTGGGTTCATCCAGAATATACATTGTTCGCCCAGTACTCTTTTTTGTTAGCTCTGTGGCTAGCTTCACACGCTGAGCCTCTCCACCGGAAAGAGTAGTCGAAGCTTGTCCAAGTTTAACGTATCCCAATCCCACGTCAAAGAGAGTTTGAAGCTTCCTTTGTATCCTTGGAATATTCCTAAAGAAATCCAACGCTTCTTCAACTGTCATATCAAGCACTTCAGCAATACTTTTACCTTTAAACTTAACTTCCAGCGTCTCACGATTATACCTTTTTCCTTTGCAAACATCGCAGGTAACATATACATCCGGTAAAAAATGCATCTCAATTTTTAGTACACCATCACCTCTGCATGATTCACAACGTCCGCCTTTAACATTGAAACTGAACCTTCCAGTTTTGTAGCCCTTTGCTTTTGCTTCAATTGTCTGTGAAAATATATCCCTGATATGGTCAAACATGCCCGTATACGTAGCTGGGTTGGATCTTGGTGTTCTTCCTATTGGTGATTGATCAATATCAATAACCTTATCAAGGTGTTCCATACCGTTCAATGCATCATGAAGTCCGGGTTTCATTCTTGCACCATTTAATTCATCTGCTAGACGCTTATAAAGTATTTCATTCACAAGCGAACTTTTCCCCGAACCTGAAACACCAGTTATGCAGGTAAATAAGCCTAGAGGCACTTTTACATTTATATTTTTTAAGTTATTTTCTTTAGCACCAGTAATTTCAAGCCATTTTTCTCCGGCTTCTCTTCTTTTTTCCGGCATTTCAATCTTTAGTTCTCCGCTTAGATATTTTCCTGTCCATGATTCTTTACAAGCCTTGATTGTATCTATATTTCCCTGTGCAACAACATAACCGCCATGAACCCCAGGGCCTGGACCAATATCAATAATATGATCAGCAGTAAAAATAGTATCCTCATCATGCTCAACAACTAAAAGTGTATTCCCTAAATCACGTAATCTTCTCAGTGTTTTAAGAAGCTTTTCATTATCTCTCTGATGAAGACCAATACTTGGTTCATCAAGAATATATATGACTCCCATTAATCCCGACCCAATTTGTGTCGCCAAACGTATCCGCTGCGCTTCTCCTCCTGATAAAGTACCTGCAGGTCTGGAAAGAGAAAGATAATCAAGTCCCACATCTTCAAGAAATCCAAGTCTTGCATCAATCTCCTTGAAAACTCTTTGCCCTATTATTTTTTCTTTTTCAGAAAGCTTCAGGCTATTGAAGAATTTTCTTGCTTCCCTGATATTAAAATGAGATACTTCGTTAATATTCTTATTTCCGATAGTAAAAGCTAAAGTTTCCTTTTTTAATCTTGCACCTTTACAATCCGGGCATGGTTTATTACTCATCAATCCTTCGTAATATTCCCTTTGATAATCGGATTGTGTTTCCTTGTATCTTCTCTGAAGGCTGTTTATTATGCCTTCAAAAGAAGTCATATATGATCCTCCACCGTATTCTGCCATTCGGTTCACCCAAAATCTTTCGCCCTTTGTTCCATAAAGTATGATATCAAGTATTTCAGGCTTTAAATCCTTAATTGGCATATCTAGGCTGAAATTATATTTATTTGCTAATCCTTTGAACAACATTGCAGTATAGCCATCATTTGAAAGATTCCATCCAGCAGCAGCAATTCCACCTTCACTAATTGATTTACTTTTGTCCGGAACTACCAGTTCTGAATCTATTTCCATCAGTGTTCCTAATCCACTGCATTTCGGGCAAGCACCATATGGACTATTGAATGAAAACATCCTGGGAGTGATTTCAGTTAAACTTATTCCGCAGTCACTGCAAGCAAAATTTTGACTAAACAGCATTTCCTGTCCGTCAGCAATATCTATAAGTACTAATCCGCCAGACATCCCCAGTACAGTTTCCAATGAATCCGTAAGACGTGTAACAATATCCGATTTTATTACAAGCCTGTCAACAACAATTTCTATATTATGCTTTTTATTTTTATCTAAATTGATTTCTTCGCTCAAATCTTTTATTTCGCCATCGATTCTAACCCTTACAAAGCCTGATTTTCTGGCATCTTCGAATATTTTGTGGTACTCTCCCTTTCTTCCTCTTACAACTGGCGAAAGGAGTTGAATCCTCGTGCCTTCTTTCAGCCCCATTATCTTGTCAACAATCTGGTCAACGGACTGCTGAGATATTTCCTTTCCGCAGTCAGGGCAATGCGGAATTCCTATTCGTGCATAAAGAAGCCTAAGATAATCATATATTTCGGTTACAGTACCAACCGTTGAACGCGGATTTTTGCTAGTAGTTTTCTGGTCAATTGAAATAGCCGGAGAAAGTCCTTCAATATAATCCACATCAGGCTTCTCCATTTGTCCCAAGAACTGTCTTGCATAAGCTGACAAAGATTCCACGTATCGCCTTTGTCCTTCTGCATAAATTGTATCAAATGCAAGAGAAGATTTTCCAGAGCCACTTAAACCAGTTATAACAACCAATTTATCCCTTGGTATCTCTATATCTATATTTTTGAGATTATGTTCTCTTGCACCTTTTATTATTATTGAATTTCTAGGCATAATAATCCCCATTTCATTTTTAATTAACTTTTAAGTAATAAGAGTATATAAATTTTTATATAAAAAAACAATAAAGTTATTTTGCAATTTTTAAATTATACAAAAATATTATTATACAAAAATAATATGATATAATTATTTTTGTATAATAATATTTTATTTTATTAAAGTAAATTTGGGAGATTAAAGAATGAAATTACTAAAACTATTTTACCCAAAATTAATATATAAAAATAAAAACCAATTAGATGATATTATTTTTGAAACAAAAAAGATAAATATGCAAATTTTATTGATAATATCATTAGGTTTAATATTTGCTACTATCGTAACCTTTCTTGATAATCAGCTCCCTCTTGATCGAAAGCTTTTTAACACTTCAGTAATGATATTATTTACTGCCGTTTTTTTCTTGTTTAACAAAATCGTTTTTTTTACTAGAATAATGAAATACCTATATCCTACAATTGGTGCAATTGCTCTTACATTTTGTCATGTGTCTATGAATAACACTTTTGCAATTATTTGTATATTTTTTCCTCTTATCACCCTTAGTGTTCTATATGGTGAATATAAGGTTTTGTTATTCACAACCGTAACTATTGCCTTTATAAATTTTGTTGCATATTTTGTTAATCCTGCAATTACCTTTCCAGGAATATCAATACAGCACTTTTTTTTAGTCTTGGCCGCCATGATTTTTACAGGAATTTCACTTTCTTATACAATATTTAAGGAAAATTTTATGCTAAACAAGGTTGAATCAGAAAAAAGAACTGCAAAAAAAGCAGTAGAGAGTCTGGAAAAAACCCTCCAGTATTTAGATAATGCTTATTCTCAGCTTAAAGATACTCAGACACAGCTTGTTCAACATGAAAAGATGGCTTCCCTTGGAATGCTGGTTGCAGGAGTTGCTCATGAAATAAACAATCCTATTGGTGCAATTAATTGCAATGTTAGTCTTTATAATACACTTATCTCCAGACTAAAAATGACTGAAAGTATTATTGAAGATTCTAGTGCAGCTTCTCTTGTGCAGAAGCTCGAGGATGCAAATAAAACAAACCTTATCGCTTGCGATAGAATACTTGCTATAGTAAAAAGTTTAAGAAATTTTGCAAGACTTGATGAATCAGAATTTAAGGAAGCGGATATCCATGTCGGCATAGATTCTACTCTAATCCTATTAGGTAATAAAATAAAATCGCGAATCGAAGTAATAAAAGATTATGGAAATATTCCACCCATACTATGCTTCCCCAATCAATTAAATCAAATCTTTATGAATCTGATTGTCAATGCCATTGATGCAATTCCAGAAACGGGCACTGTCTGGATAACAACTACTGCTGACGATAGGAATGTAACAATTAAAATCAAGGACTCCGGTTCCGGTATGCCTCCAGAAATGTTGAAAAAGATATTTGACCCAGGATTTACCACAAAAGGAGTAGGGGTAGGAACAGGTCTAGGATTATCTATAGTTTACAAAATTATTGAAAAGCACAATGGTGACATTTCGGTTACCAGCGAACCTGGTAAGGGTTCTGAATTTACAATAAAACTTCCAATTAAAAAATCAGCTACACAGAAGTAAATTGATTCCTCTTCTAAACCCATAAAATTAAAGTCGGCACAGCCGGCTTTTTTAGTTTTTAACCAAAATCTAACACATCAATTGTTGTATATAAGGCTTTTTGATAGTAAACTATTATTGATTGTTTATTTTATATAACAATGATACCTATCATATTATTTTGTGGAGGTGGTTTAACAGGAAAAGTTTTTCCTTGAGTAAAGAAAGCTGTCAAATATTAAAGGAGGGCAATATGAACCAAACTACAAATGAAAAGATTACCGTTGAAAAGAATACCGTAAGTTTTTTCTTCTTCGATATTGAAAGTGTGAACACTGATTTTCTGGAAATGAAAAAGGCAATGACTCGAGGTCATTATATTAAGGCATCGAGAATTGCAAACATTCTTCTGGAAAATCATAATAATCGCAGAATCAAACTCACTCTTACTAGAGAAGAAGCTTGTTTATGTGAAATTGCAAGAGGAATCTTCAGTTTCCGGAAAAAGGATTACTTCACTGCACTATCGAGATTCGGCTCTGCGTGGGGCCTCGCGCAAAGTGATATGCGTATCAAGTGTGAACTTCTTGAAGCACTCGTTAACACTTATGACGGGAACTTTAAAGAAGCACGTCGAAAACTAAAAGAGGCAAATGCTGCTATTATTTTGAAGGATGCAATGAACAATAATGACAGCGTTTATGCATTGAGGTATGAATGTGATTCCGTACGCAAAATATTAGAATCAAAATGTCGAGGGTATGCTGACAACAAACGGCGTGTAAAAAAAACAAGCAAGCTGTTTACAGTAGCAGTTAT
>Ga0209340_1001681_pt1 | contig 14797 bp, 19 predicted proteins | sample EPASupsiteSAE323_FD_187266 | JGI IMG/M metagenome (GOLD analysis project Ga0209340, IMG submission 187266) | Bioremediated contaminated groundwater from EPA Superfund site, New Mexico - Sample SAE3-23 (SPAdes) (version 2) | ecosystem: Environmental > Aquatic > Deep subsurface > Groundwater >... | reverse complement strand
GGAGTCAGGACTGATTACAAAAGTCTGGTTGCCTCCGGATGGAACCGTGACAGAACCGCTTGGAATGATACTGCCGCCGGGTCCTGATGTAGCCAGGATCGTGTAGTTGGTCACCGGAGTTACAGTAAACGTGGCTGAGATTGTATGGTTGGACACGACATTGGTGAAAGGATAACTACTGATTTTTCCCTGACTCTCGTTATCAACCAGGACATCGGATATGCTGTAACCGGAGTCGGGACTGATAGCAAAAGTCTGGTTGCCTCCGGATGGAACCATGACAGAACCGCTTGGGCTTATATTTCCCCCGGACCCGGCACTTGCAGTGATTGTATATGTAGCAGTAACTGGAGTCAGGTGTAAAACCCCCACAGCATAATGTAGCATTCCGGAATAATACCCTCCCCAGGTCATGGTATGACTGGAATAATCCCAGGTATCATGTAGAATTACCTGGTCATCTCCGGAATATCCGACACCAAGCATAGTGTGTCCCTTTACCTGGATTAGAACAGGATACCCTGCATCAATCTCTGCTTTATACTGATCATAGGTGAATCCCTTAGTATTTCCATTATATCCATAGATATACTGATTATAATTTATAATAACAGAATAACCTCTGGATTCAGCAAATAATTTCATCCCATGTATACCATCCCGTTTGCCACCCAGGTCAGCATCAGAAGGATCATAAAAAGGTGAACCATCTGCATAATTGATAAACCATGTACCTCCATCAGTACTTTGATAATGAATGTACTGGTTAGTACCCATAAAATCACCAATACTATCTAATGGGCTGTGTTCATTCCAGTTACCATAATATGGATCGGTAGATGAACCGTATTTATAATAGTAATCATCTTTATGACCATATGTTGTCCGATCGTCAAGCCCTTTTTGTGAGGCGGTTAAGGGACACTGCCCGTCACCTTCAGATGAGGCACCCCAAACAGCATTGGTTAAAGGAAATATACCTCCATTTGTAGGCCCGATATACATATTCGGATAACCATTTCGGTCGTAATATCCATAATACATAGTTGCAGAAGTTGCTGAACATCCATACGACCATGTCATGGTAGGAACATCAGGATCAAGTGTTTTTGTTGATTCAAGTGTTAAATCCGGAAGATTTACATTATATTCCCAGGTTTCCGGAGGGAGTCCGGGACCAATAAGACGAATATCAGCCAGTTTGCCATTGACAACTTTTTGATACTCCATAGTCGTATTATTTACAGATGTATCTGCCGAAACCTCATAACTAATAACGGTTAAAACGAATGATATAAGAACCAAACCCCATATCACAGAAAAAAATGCCCCACCAGACATAGGTAGTATTATTAATTATAGGATATAATATTTTTTGAATTAATTATTTTATCATATAAATTGAGTCAGATTAAAGACATAATCAATAATATAATAACGACCTTTCTATCATCCAATATACAGGGTAACCTCATATTTTGTATTACATTTTGCAATACGAAATTATTTATTTGATTTTTTGAACAACTTAATGATTAAGATCGATCATAAAATCATTATCATAATTCTACATACAATAAATAATCATTATAAATATATATTTAGTTAAGTTGATGATGTTTTCAATTAAATCTTCTGAAAATATTTCACCAGATAAAAGGTATATGTATCCGGATAACAGTTGGAAAATGTGGTTATTATTAGATTATCGTCCGTCAAACCGAATTATGAATCCGGTTTTGGATCTCCTCTCAAAGCCTGCTTTTTCATAAAACGGGATGGCATCCTTTCTTCCGCTCATTAACATGACCTTATAGCAACCTTTCTCTTTAGCGATCTCCTGGGCTCTTTTAATAAGCCGGGTTCCAATACCTTTATGCCTGTAATCAGGATGTGTTACGACATTTTCAATTAATCCATAAGGAGATCCGTTTCTAGTAAGGTTCCTGATTATCAACAGTACACAGGATGACACAATCTTTTTATTAATTTCAGTGGCCAGATAATAATGTCCTGGTTCAGCCTGAATCTGGTCCCATATCTGATTTATTCTCTCATCTGCTTTGAGAACCGGATCATCAGGATTGAGATGCATATAAAGTGATAACAGGTCGTCTAATTCATCTTTTAAAACATATCTTATAATTTCCTGCATAATATCAAATTTACTCTATTAAACTGACCAATGATCTTGAAATACGAATTTATTACCAATTGTCCGCCATTCACTCTGATACTGGTACAAATCTTCCTCTGAGCTGGCTTTCGATATTTAAATTCATCATCTCAATAATATTATTTACAACACCTTTGATATGATCGATAATCATATCATCACTTCTGAAAAATTCGGCATCTGTCCCACTGTTGAATTGTGCCCCGTGAGTCCTGAAAGCTATACCAAAAGGAGCCAAAATAAATCCCATCTGCTGAAAATGGAGGTTGATATCCATAGCGGTCTTAATTGCACCATCTTCATGACCGTTTATAAGAATTCCAAATATTTTCCCATCAGTAAGCCCGGGTTTTTTAAGATGATAGAGATTTTGCATGCAGGTTGTTCTGTCAAGAAATGTTTTGAGCCTGACCGACATATTATTCCAGTTAATTGGGGATGCAATAATAACAGCTTTGGATATTGCAATGAGCTGGTGAAATGCCGGCATGTCATCCTGTGAATTCCTGCATGGATATGAGCAATATTCAGCTTTAACACTATAGCAGCACCAGCAGTGATTGATGGTATATTCACTTAAGTTGTAGCGGAGATAACTAACTCCCCTTTTTGTGAGTTCATCTTCTGCAATATCCATCAAAAAACCGGTATTATGTGACCTGTGAGTACTTCCGTTGATCATTAATACTTCAAATGGCTTCCCCTTATATATGGGCTGTCTGACCGAATCAAATAAAACAAATTCACCTGATGGACTACCACATCTTGGACATCCTTTTGGTATGGTCTCCCTGGAGATCATAAATCCACATACTACACATCTCCAAATCTTTGGTTTATTATTTATTACCGGATTATTATCTTCCGATGTTTCATTAGGCATTATAACTTCTCTTTATTATTATCCAGAACTACTAAATAAACCGCTTCCAAAGTGTGGATTTGATAAAAAAGGATATAATAATAATTTATGGCATAAAAAAATCGTTATTATTTTAAGATATCAGGATAATGAAACCGGTTTTTCCCGACCAATTTCCTTATCCTGAATGAAGATACAATATAGATAATAAAAAACAATATGAAAGATAAACCTTCGGTTCTTTTAATTTCTGGTACCTGAAATTATTCCAGTCTGCCGGTTAATTCGTATACCAATTAAATACATCCTCAAACCCGGAGATGATCTCTTCATTTCCTTCAAGACCCACGGGTCCGATAAAAACCACAGGAATATACATAAAGTCACGTTTATAGGATGAATAGTAATAATTCAACTCTGCTTCTGATTCACGATCTGCAGAGAGATTGACGATTGAAATATTGCTTTCGGGGTGTTCTGAATGATATTTTTCAATATACTCATGAGCAGGCCCACACGAACCACATTCAGGATCATAAAAGAAAACAACCGGGCTTGTCGTGTTATCTGGTTTTGTTTCGTTAGTCAGAGTATAAAGTTCTGATGGGGTAAGATTGGATCCGTCCTCTAAAAAGATTGTTGCGCAAGCCGGAAAGATCGAGATTATCAGAAAAAAAATAAAAACGGATACTATTCCGGTTATGTGACCATTTAACATGTTAGTCATATATATTTTATAGATCTGCCTGCCCAGATAATAAATTATCAGGTCTTGTTATAGACCCTTAAAAAATCAAACTTAATCTCTTTCAAAATCTACAAAGAAAATGAATTTAATGATAAAATATTAGAGATTGTAAAAAATAGAGATTAAGCCTTATCTCTTGAGTAAGAGGGTAGCACAACCTGCTGCTCCAATCCCGACAAGAATAGTAAGTGGTGAGACTGGTGACTGAGTTGGTGTCGGCACAGGTGAGGACTGCTCCTGTGATTGCGAGCCTGGTCCCGGCTGTTTAATGTCACCAGGCTGTCCCTGCGGGCCCGGACCCATACCCGGTCCCATTCCACTTTCACCAGGAGTTCCATTCATCGGTCCTGGTAATTTATCCCGATATGATGTCATCAGGTTTCTTACCCTTTCCTTATCCCCACTTGCGATTGCAGCCTTTATCTCTGAGGTATCAATCCCGGCACTTTCAAGATCACTGATCATCTTATTCTGAAATTCGCTGTTATTTGCAAAATCAGGAGGTGCCCCCCCGTTCCTCGGAACTGTATTATTATCCGGTCTAGGAAAAGAATTCCGGTATGATTCCATCAGACTTCTCACCTTCTCCTGGTCTCCATTTGCTATGGCAGCCTTAATTTCTGAAGTGTTAACACCTCTGGATTCAAGATTGTTAAGCATTCGATCTCTTAAATCAGTGTTATTCAGAATATCCATTGGGTTTCCACCATTGCTTGGAGGCATACCTCCTGGCTGCATGGAAGAATCGTTCCCTGGTAGTTGTATTGCAGGGTCTTGTATTGCCGATACTACAGAAGTAATACAAAATACCAGGCAAAGAAAGACCAACATCCCCAAAATCTTCATGTTAAAACTCATAGACTCACTTGTAATTTCGTTTACTAATCAATTCAAACAAGCATAAATTATATTGTACTATCAGGTTCTAGTATACAACCAATAAGTACTGGATTAGTTTATAAATAATCTTTAATCTGAATTTAATAATTCAGATATCTTCAAGAATTTATAAGAGCAAACCATACCGGTATGGTCAGTTACAGCTTGAAATCATTATCTAAACTCAAAAGAAGCTCATTTATCTTGTTACTCGCATTTATATTCTGCATTATGACACTTACGGGTTTTTCTGGTGCTGAAAAGGTTCAGACAAATCTCACTATAAAAATTAATCCTGAAAATCCTGAATATGGACAGGGATTCCAGATAACAGGCCTTCTTCTGACCGCTGATGGAAAACCTCTGGGGAATAAGCGGATAACATTAGAGACATCAGAGAAGAGTCCTGATGACCCGGATACTTTTGCAGTTGTGATAACAAAAAATACCGAAAGGGATGGAGAATATGAATTTACAAGACCGGTAGACTCTCCACCGGAGTATATAAGAGTTAAGTTTGCAGGAAATGATAACTATGCCCCTTCCACCAGCAATGCAATTGCAGTAAGAGGAGTTGGGACAGATAAGGCACAAATAAGGGCAAAGAACGGAAGTATAATCGTACACTCAACTCCTGAAAAGGCAGATATCTATGTTGATGATATACTGCGTGGTGTTACTCCTTATACTGTTGCAGAAATTCCGGAAGGTCCACATATTCTGAATGTGACTAAAAAAGGTTATCAAAATCAGTCAATGGAGATCTATGTTACTTCAAAGATAGACTCTTCGTTTGATGTCTCTCTTATCAAGTAAGTTCTAATTGCAGTAAGACAGGAGAAAATCCGGTACGAAAGTATAAATACGTGCCTGAAAATTATAATTTAGTCTGTTTAATTGAACAATCAGGTGAATTATGAAGACAGCAATTATTTACCATTCTTATTCCGGGAAAACCAGAAGTGTAGCAAAGAAGATTAACGATATTCTCGGAGGAGAACTTATTGAAGTAAGTCCCGTAGAGACCTACTCATCTGTCATGGTCTATCCAAAGGGATGTTATCGGGCATTAAAGGGGGTAAAAGACAAGATTACACAGAAAGAGATAGATATTTCAGGTTACGACATTGTTATTCTGGCCTCTCCTGTCTGGGCCGGAAAACCCACTCCGGTAATTAACGGGGCATTAGATGTCTTAAAAGGTTATGAAGGTAAAAGAGCATTTATTATCATGACCTGTAAGGATGCTAAGAGTGGAATGGAAGCAATAAACGTATTTAAGGCAAATGTTCAGGCCATTGGACTGGTAATCTCCGGGGGAGCAGCGTTGGATAAAAAAATGGTGGATGATCAGGCATCCATTGATAATATTATAGCCAGTATTAAATCATCAGCTGACGGGTCATGAACATAATAAAACAGGATCATAGCAAATTTCTACATATATAACTCATGTTATTCTATGAACTCTCTCTTTGAAGAGATCACATCCATAGCTAAAGAACAGGGTGCGGATTATGTTGGTGTAGCAGATCTTACCGAGGTTCATGATGAAATCTTCAGGCAGGGCGGAGGAGTAATCAGTTCATACCCAAGAGCCATCGTAACTGGAATCGGATTATCCAATGAGATAGTGGATCAATTAGGCCACCCTGAAGATCCTGCTTCAAAGATCAACTATCGTCATCACGGATATAATATAATTAATATCCGGATGGATATTCTTGTTTCAAGGATCGCTGAACTGATCCAACAGAAAGGTTTCAAATCACTACCTGTGCCGACTTCTGTCCGGGTTGATGATAAGCGGATATGCTCGTTTTTCTCACATAAACTGGCGGCCAGACAAGCCGGGTTTGGATGGATAGGCAAGAGTTGCATGCTTATTACACCAGATCATGGCCCAAGGGTAAGATGGGGAAGTGTACTCTGTGATGCCCCTCTTCCCATCTCTTCAGGTCCGGTTGAAGAGCAATGCGGTTCATGCCACGCTTGTGTTGATATCTGTCCTGTTCATGCTTTCACCGGAGAACCGTTCAGAGAAGGCGAACCAAGAGAGGTAAGGTATGCTGCTGACAGATGTGATCAGTACTTCAAGGATCTTGCTTCGAGGAATGAGGAAGCGGTTTGCGGTTTATGCCTTTATGTATGCCCATATGGACGTAAAAATAGATTATAATAATTGGATTGTTAATGTTGCAACCGATTGCAACATATTTTACCTTTTTATTTTCTTGTCTTAACCGGTTTTAGCCTGGATCCTTATCTGCTGTTTCATCCAATATAAGTATGTAACAGGGGATTTCTTACAGATAACCTCACCTTCACAGATAGAAACTATCCCTCTAAAGGCCTTCTGCCGGATGATATGTATGGATACCTGCATAATCATATATTCACGATATTGTCCTCCAACAATCATCATCTCTCATCCGGTCAGAAAGAGGTTTGTGTAAGATCTCCCGGTATATTTAAACTTCACTAAATTTCCTACAGGAAAATGGCTGTAATATCTCAGTTGAGTATCCTCCTGTTTTTTTATTCTTAATTAACTGTCATAATCTTTTTGAGATACAGGAAATTACTCATTCAGACCACTGGAATGATCTTCTCACCCCGATATATTGAAATGAGTTGACAGAAAGGATATTTTATTTTAACCAAAGAGACAGATAGATTATCTATAAGTAACCGGAGATCAGTCCGGATTAAACATGAGTATTAAAGATAATGATGTCCCTGTCATAACTCTGAAATTAATTAAAGAGCGAAGACCGGATATTGCAAAAAAAATTGAGACGGCAATTAATTGAATTTTTTCCAGGACATGGGCTTTGAACATAGATTTTATCATTCTCTATGGCTCTGTAGCCATGGGTTGTTCCCGGTCTGATTCTGACATAGATCTTGTGACAGGAATTAAAGAGAATCACCTGGATCTTATCCGGATAAACAAGGAGATAATCCTTCAAAGACCCTTTGAAGATCTCGATATAAGAATATTTGAGCATCTGCCGGTATATATCCAGAAAGATGCTATTAAGGGATTGATTCTGTATTGCAAGAATCTTACAGGTTTTTACGATCAGGCCTATGATACATTAAAGAGATATCAGGATTTTAAACCATACCTGGATGATTACACAGGAGTTGTACCCCTTCCATGAATCGCCATAAACCTCTACGAACAGATGCCATCAGAATCAAACTCGCAATTATCACAGATAGTATAGAACTGGTAGAATCACACCTGCCATCTGATGTTGAAGAATTTACAAAACTTGGTCTGGTTAAAGATGGTATTTATAAAAGGGTAGAATATGCTATTGAGAATGTTTTTGATATATGTGCCATGATTAACGCAGATATGAGATTTGGAATTCCTGAATCTGGAAGTATTATCTCATGTGTTCATTATCCCGAGCCTGGAAAATATGGATGAATACAAATGAGTTGCAACCAGTTGCAACACCTTTTTAAGGCTATTTTCTGATTAACCCATGAATATTAAATGAAACCATGAGATATAATAAGTATATCGCAACCAGTTCGGTCCGCGTATTTTTGTTCTTTAGATAACGGAAAGAGATTAAGCCCAAAATTAAATACATACAGATGAATTTCACTCGGAACCAAATTCAAACTAATATTTTCCGGTTTTATCCTTATACCTTATAACCTGTTTCAGATAACATTAGTATGTCACAGGGAGCCCTGCGAAGATGACTGGCATTTTCAGTTTCTGAATTGTCTGCACCTTTCGGGAAGAGATCATATACGTTCAGCATGTCCTCCTACAGGTTGATACTCTAAAATGATCCCTCTTACCCGTAAGGATTCATCCTGTAGTGCCCCCAAGTCTTACTATGAAATGTCAGAAGAGAATAATGGATATCTCCTACATTCATTTACTCTTTAGACAATCAAAATTACAAAAAATCAAGAGGTTTCATATGATATCGAAGAGCAGATTCAGCACAAAGTACAATGATAATCAGATAACCCTGATTGAGTATCTTAAAAACCAGATACATTCAGGAAGATGTTTTCTGAAATCAAAATACATCGCCAAGGATCTCGGACTGTCCTCAAAAGAAGTAGGGACCAACATGGCAATCCTCTCCGAAATATGTCCCGATTTCTCTATAGAAAGATACAGTTATTCAAACAGTACAACCTGGCTTGTAAGCCCTGGAAAACTCCCTTCAATACAGAAAAGAATGGAGAACCCAATAATATCAGTATAGAAGAATAATTGTGTATCCAAACCGGATTCTCCGGTTCTTTTTTTCCTTCCTGCAAGTATTTTCTTAAGTTAATTAAAAATAAAACCAGGATGATACTGGATTGGAAGATCTGACAGTTTATATATAACCCCGGGAGATCCCTTGATTTATACTTGGAGGAGGACCGTCTGAAATAATCTGACCGTCACGGAGGATTATTATCCTGTCAAAATAGCCAATATGCCACTCTTCATGAGAAACCATCACTATTGTCTGTTGCATCTCCTTGTTAATCTGTTTAAAAAGGTCCAGTACATTTCTTGAACTTTCGGAGTCCAGATTCGCACAGGGTTCATCCGCATATAATATTTCCGGCTTGTTTACCATAGCTCTGGCTATTGCAACTCTCTGCTGCTGGCCACCGGATAGCTCATTCTGACGATGCGTCGTTCTGTCTGAAAGACCTATACGCTTAAGGATACCGTTAGTCTGGTTAATATACTCCTGTTTCGGTGTCCCTCTTATCATAGAAGTAAGATATACATTCTCTTCAACGGTAAGTTCGGGAATCAGGGCATAATCCTGAAATACATAACCCAGTCTCTTAAGTCTGAATCTTGTTCTCTGGTGATCAGAAAGTGTTTTGACATCGACACCGGAGAGAATGATCCTGCCTTGCGTTGGTTTATCGAGGAGCCCCAGAAGATGAAGCAGGGTGGATTTTCCTGATCCGCTGGCACCCATTATTCCTACAAATTCACCCTTTTGAATTTTAAGAGAGACACCTCTTAAAGCATGGATGGTAACCTTCCCCATATTATAAATCCGGGTCAGATTTTCCACTTCTATCATTTCATGCCCTCATTGCAGTCAGGATATCTTCGGAAGCAACCCGCCATGCAGGAATGTAACCTGCAATTAATGAGACTATGAAGAGCATAATAGTATTATTTATAAGATCGGATGTTGCTACCACCGGGGTTACCTCTCCATCCGGGAACTGAAACGGGTATACGGTCAGGATTGCAACCATGGATTCTACTAGTGTTACACCAACTATTACTCCTATCGTCGTCAGAATCAGAACCTGAAAAACATAGTTGTTAATAATGATCTTTTTTTCTACGCCAATCGCCTTTAAAACCCCAATCTGTTTCCTGCTGTTTATGGTCTTAAGCATAATGACAATAAAGAGAACAACAACCGCTATGATTAAGGAGACAATAATGGTTATTGAATTGAGCATTGCAAAATTCTGGACAGCCCTTCCCATAGCTTCAGTCAGAATATCCTGCCAGGTCTGAACCTTCTCTCTTACGCCAAAACGATATAACTGCGTCTTTACATCAGGTTCATATGCATCGGGTTCGGTCTTTACAATAAGATCACTGGCCTTATTAATATCTTTCCCATAGACTGATTCAAGTTCATCCCATGTAATATAGGCCCCCTGATCTGCGTAATATGATCCGGTTTCAATGATACCCTTAACATGGAACTCTTTACTTACTCCATTTGTAAATTCAACTGTAACCGGATCTCCTGCCTGAAGATAACCAAGAGTGGCACCCATATCATCATTCTCATCTTTATGTCCTGATGTCTGAATGCCAAGAATTATCTCACCTTTCTCTCCATCAGCAAGATAGTACCCGTCTTTCATCTTCTGATATACATCGGTTACAAGCCTCTCATCATCAGGCCTTATTGCAACCACTGATGTTCCGATTGTATTCCCTTTACTCCTAAGGGTTACTCCAGTACTATAATGTGGAGAGGCCCGGAGCACACCAGGTATATGATTTACCTTCTCAAGTAACTCATCAACATCTTCAATATAGGCCTCATCCTCATGCGGAGTTATAAGGATATTACCGGTCTGATAGGTAATAATCTGGTCTTCTGCTACCTTTATGAATCCAAGAATAATGGATGGCATAAAGATCATATTCGTAAATACCATCGCAATTATAAGAACCGTCAGATAAAGACTGCCCCGACTACCCCTTAAAATTCCCCTGACAGCAAGAAAGAAAGATACCCTGAGGTCTGAGAACATTATTCATCCTCGTGCTTCCGCCTCATGTACCAGTATACACCAATCCCTGCAATTACAAGTATAATGACTAATGCGATAATATTCCCGGAAGAATCTACTTCAGAGATAGTAAGAGTAAGATCTTTGTCAAGAGTATGTGTTCCCCAGTCATCTGTATAAGTGATTTTAGTGTGATACTTGTATTCTCCTGAAGAGGTTCCTTCAAGGACAAAAGTTGCAGGAGCATCATTTCCCGATTTGATTCGACCAATAAATGCCTCTTTTGCACCTTTTATCGGAAGATCTATGGTTGCACTTACAGATTTTGCTTCTCCGGTACCTGTATTCTGAACCCTGATTATCAGATCAAAGGGCTCTCCTGGTCCCACTCTGGAAGGAGTTGTCTCAACCGAAGTGATACTAATCTCAGACTCTCCTCTTACATCAAGCCCGATAGACCCGGTATCCTCAATAGATGTCCCATCAAGAAGTGCATATGACATCCTTACAGGTATCTCAATAATTCCAGTTGGAGCATTCTTATCTATCAGAAGTGAGAGATTCTTTTCCCTATGCATTCCTGTTCCAAGCCTTTCAAACATGAAAGAACTGATTCCCGCAGGGATTGCATTGGGTGGAGTACCATTGATGAAGATCCTGACATTATCAGCCTGTGTTGAACCTTCATTAATCAGCCTTATTGTCCCTTCTACCCGTGTTCCTGGTTTGACAGGTTCAGGGAATGTATTCTCCAAAGCCAGTGACGGAGTCCTAAGTACTGATAATTGGGTGTTTACGTTAACCGGTATTGGATATTTCAGACTTTGCCCGTCACGAACTCTGATCCAGACTTCAGGAAAATACATACCACTCTTCTGGGGAGCCCTTATCAGAAATGTAACAGGTACTGGCTGATCAGGTCCGATGTTACCCTCAAACTTTGAATCTCCTCCAAGAATATCAAATTCCTTGGTTTTTAATATGACACTGTCGATATATGGAATAATACTCGATGTTACCTGGGCTACATCCTTTCCATATGTAACTGAACTGGTGGTTGTACCTGAAGTTAGACTTTTTAGGGTAACAGTCAGTGTTCCTTCTTCACCCGGAAGCAGAACCGCCGGTGAAACCTTATAATCAGAGACTATCACAGATACCGGAGAGGCAGATATCCCCGGTACTAATGTGAAAATCAGAATTAAAGTAAGAACTAATACTTGGTTTACAATAATTTTTTCACAGACTGATGATAAAATTTTTTTATCCATTGTTAACATCCTATGTTTCTAAAATTTCCTGAATCTATACTCCCTTCCTCTAAAACAAATTATGAGGGTTAAATCCGCATAACTGGTAATTATTTCGATTATGTCTTTACAGTCATCATTGTGAGATCTCCCATCCCCTGCGAGATTGTTACATCCATTATCGGGCCGTTTTCTGATGTAGTATCATGGTAATACCCGTGCTCTCCTGTAATAAACCCTGATATATTTATATCACCGACTCCCTGGTTGAGATCAACTGCTATGGTGGAATTCTCCGGGAACAAAACAAATACATCACCAATTCCGGTTTCAATTCTTATAGGTGCATGGACTTTTTCCCATCCGGTAAGGTCCAGATATATAGAACCGGCACCTAGTTCAATCCATAAATCATTCAGTTCTACATTACCAGGAGTCAGTTTAATATCTCCATTGCCGAGAGACAATTTCATGCTGGTGTTTTCTGATTTTCCAAGGTTAAGATCCCAGTTCTCTTCACTATCAAAGAGATCCAGCAGAAGATCCGGAGTCCGGGAAATAGCAATATTAACATTACGGTGATCAATACTGGTAGATAGATTGGGCTTACTTTTTATTTCAGATGCAACACTGCCATGAAGAACTTCCTTACCGTTTCCAGGAGATATATTTATTGATCCGCTACCCACTTCGAGATTTATCCGCGTATTATCAGCCTGAAGTGGACCGACTGATACCTGACTGGCAGTGAAATTTTGATAGTAGTGATTATCTCCCTGAAAAACCGTAATTATTATTCCGGCAATAAAACATACTATTGAGATAATAAGCAGCCAGAACATAACATTTCTTAATGAGGGAAGGGTTCTTTTCACAGGCTATCATTCCCATGTATTACAGCAATATTCCATTTGAGATACCTGATTCCGAGATGATACATAATCCGGGTCAGCCAGAATTCTCCTAATATAATAAACAGACCAAAACATACAGATGCAACTCCAAAAAAAATTGATGCAATCGGAGATACTGGTAAATTTAGAGTAAGTATTCCAAAAATATCGAGGAAACTACAACCAAACATAATAATTCCGAAACAAAACAGGAAAAACCCGAAGAGTAATAATGCTGCCAACAGGGCGATAAGAACAACCAATGGAATTAAAACAACTATAAGATTAAAAAAGCCAAGTCCGATTGTTGCTAGCACTGCCCTGCCGATTCCGCCAACTGATGGTTTTTCTTCAGCATGTTTTACTAGTGATATAGCACAATATTCTCTTCCAAGAACTTTGGGATCTCCTAGAGCCCTGGCTATCTCTTCTTCAGATCTGCCTTTTGATATCCCAATAACAAAATGTTCTTCATAATCAGAAAGGATATCTTTCCTGTCAGTTTCAGATAGTGCATGAAGGGATATGTCAAGTTTATTTAGAAATTCATACTTTTGCATCTGAAATCTCCATAATAAGCCCACCGACAGCTGCTGAAAACTCTGTCCATTCCCGGATTAACTGGTCTCTTGCATTTTTTCCACTTTCAGTAAGGGAGTAATACTTTCTGGCAGGACCTTCCACGGATTCCTGAAGGTATGAGGATACGTACCCTTCAGTTAATAATCTCCTGAGTAATGGGTAGATACTGCCTTCAGAGATCTCAAATCTGCCGGAGATTTCCTGGACCAGTTCATATCCATATCTGTCACGAAACCCTAAAAGCGCCATTACGCACATCTCCAATACACCTTTCTTGAATTGTGCGTTCACGATGGTCCCCGTAATTTATGGCAGAAGTATATTACAAAGTATTTATTTAGCATCTATTTACTATCAGCTTCCTTGAATCTTTAGCTATCTTGTATAGTATTGTAGCAGAGTCTTATATATAAAATTTATCCTTATAAGTCCACACTTTAGAAATAGAAGATGGTTTTCATATAAATTCAAAACGTGCTAATATATTCAGATGCAATCTGCCGCTGGAGAAGGATCAGACCAGAATAAAAGATCTTTCTTCACAAGTCCTTTTTTCCTTTCTCTTACTGTAGGGGTTCCGTTCTGTATTTATAAGGTATTATTCGGGATACAATTTGTCAGGGCAGCAGAAATTCACAGTCAAAGAGTATTCGTATTAGCCGGTTGTATTCTGATCTCATGGGCATTTGTGGATATGCTTATTAATCTGATCAGGGCAGGATATGATCTGATAGGTAAGGCTGACCGGATAGAGTGCTGCTCTCTGGCAGAAATCGGGAGGGTTTTTTCTGCCCCGGATGTTTTTCTCGCTTTTGATACATTAATAACTTTTATTATCATCTGCAGTGCATTATGGTCCGGATGGATAACCTACCTTAATCCGGTTGAATCAAAACTCTGGAGCTTTGCTACAACGGTAAACCTGATTAGTATATCCATGGTAGCATTGATCAGTGAGATCCGAAGGAGAAGGGGATGATAATTATTTTGAAGAAATTATTGATGTATCAGCGAGTATAAGACCTAAACAGCGGGAAAATGATCACTAGGCGTGCCTGACCTTCTCTCCAAAGAGTCCTTTGATACCGATCTCATCAAGCACCTTTTCTGTCTTCCTCTGCAAGCCCACATACCAAACTTGTA
>Ga0209340_1001676_pt1 | contig 14827 bp, 17 predicted proteins | sample EPASupsiteSAE323_FD_187266 | JGI IMG/M metagenome (GOLD analysis project Ga0209340, IMG submission 187266) | Bioremediated contaminated groundwater from EPA Superfund site, New Mexico - Sample SAE3-23 (SPAdes) (version 2) | ecosystem: Environmental > Aquatic > Deep subsurface > Groundwater >... | reverse complement strand
TTCGTGCAACACCATTGAGATACTGCTGCACGCTCCCGTCACCGGCATGACAGACCTCGCATGCTTCAAGGGAAATCTGGTGGTTGAAAACCGCCTCTATGTCCTCGCGGTATCCCCCGTTCATCCACGATGTGGAGAGCACGTTGCGGGGCCCGGGAAACCGAATGGCAACCGCATCGGATGTCAGTTCTGCTACCTCTCCTCCGATAAGAGGGATGGACTCATTCAGCAGCAGGGGGGTAAGCCCGCTCATAGCCGACCCCACCGTACCAGCACGATGCAGCCACCGAGCCCGAGCATCGCAGCCGGCCCGGCAAACCCGGGCATCTTTTGAGAAGTTGCCGGAAGATCCGCTGCATCTGCTGCGGCCTGCTCCTCATGCCACGAGTGGATATGCATAGCCACCTGCTCGGTTGCATCTACAATGCGGGGACCGGCCCTGCTGATCGTATCAGCGTTCACCGCATATACCCGGTGGTTCTTCACGGCCGCAAGAGACGCGTACTGTGGGTTCGTCATGAACGCTTCGAGGATCACATCCGAACTCGTTGAATCCATCCCACCGCCCCCGTTCACGATGATGATATCCGGGTTGCTTGTTAAGAACTCCTCGAGCGAGACCGTTCCCCAGCCGCTCTTTTCTGAAAATATATTGACCCCGCCGGCATGCCCGATCACATCGTTTTGCAGGGTGTCATTGCCACTTACATAGAGCGGGGAATGCCAGACCACGTGCGCAACTGTCGGTTTATTGGTCTTTGGGCTTGCCGCAGCAACGGTTAAAAGCCGGGCCGAGAGGTTTGTGGCAAGTGCATCAGCCCGGTTTTCCGAGCCCGTGAGTGTTCCCACCAGGTGAATATCACGTTCCAGGTCATTGATATTGCGCGGGGAGACTACCACGACATGCAGGCCAAGCCCGCGGAGCCGGTTGACCGTTTCCTGCGGGGTGATGTCAGAAGCGATAACGAGATCCGGCCGGGCGGCTGCCACTTTCTCGATGCTGATCGCAGAATAACCCCCAATGCGGGTGAGATTCTGTACCTCGGGGGGATAATCGCAGACATCGGTCACTCCGACCAGATGATCAATGAGCCCGAGTTTTGCAAGAAGTTCGGTGTTCGATGGCGCAAGCGAAACGATACGCTCCGGTGTTGCGTTGAGCGTCACTACTGCGCCGGCATCATCGGTCACGGTCATGGCAGCTGCCGGCAGGAAACAGTATGCCGTCAGGATGACCAGGGCTAATACCATCCGCGTACCGGATAGCAGAGAAAAATTTCGTGGATTCATTTACCGCTCTCCGCTCATAAGTGACGTGAGGTACGAGCGACTCCGCTCCGCTGCATCAAGTTCCTTTGTTTCGATGACCAGGGTTGCATCATGGGGGAGCTGCTGCATGACTGATGAAAAATCGATCATCCCGTCACCGCACGCGGCGTGGTCATCATTGGTCCCGCGGTTGTCATGGAGATGAACATGGCAGAAGCCCCCGACCGCGAGAAATGCACCAAGGTTACCGTTCAGCTGGGCATGGCCGACATCGAGCGTGCAGCCAAGGTCACGGTCTGCCAGTTCCATCATGAACTTCGGGCCCCGAAAGTGGCAGCACTCCCACATGCCCATGTTCTCGACACATGCCCGTACCCCGTGCTCTTCCTGGAGCCGGGTCAGGTCGTCCAGCGAACGGAGCAGGGCTGCACATGAGCGGCCCCTCACCTGTTCGTACGGGGCATAACCCGGGTGGATGACGAGATGCTCGGCGCCGATCCGGGCACACACCTCCATGGTATCGTCAAGTACCGCCAGCGAGGCCTGCCGCATGCGTTCATAGACAGATGCGATGTTGATGTCGCTTGTCGGGGCGTGGACGGAATACGATAACGGGTATTCACAGCAGGGACTGGTGTCTGCGAGGATATCGTGGAGCCCGTCGGCTAGGATCTCCACGTGGGTGGTCCGCTCCGAGAGGGTTGCAAGCGCTGTCTCAAGAGGGTAGTCCGACCGGCAGAACGTGGAGATGTAGAAGGGGTGGGTCATGCGTGGTTACTCCGAAAGTTTAGTGGATTTCTTGTCAGGCAGTTTGAGGAATGCGAGAATCCCGTCATAGGTACCGGTGCACGAAGCACCGGCAGTGCAGAGACCGGTCATGGCTGCAGCTGCGGTCCCCCGGGTAAAATCATACGATGAAAACTCCCGTCCTTCCGGGAGGTGGATGATCACCCTGGCTGGATCGGCTTTGCTGAGCAGTGAGAGAACCGGCAGGTTGCCTGCACCAACCGGGTGCACCTGTAGGATGATCCGGTCGGCCTTTGCGATCATGGTACTGAATTTTTCAAGGGAATGTGCCGGGATCTGAGAGAACGGCAGGATTGGGATACAGGGAATTGCGAGCGCTTTTGCTGCAATATAATCCGTATCGGTAGTGGCAAGAATGCCCGCCGAGAGATCGTATTTCCGGCCTGACAGGATGTGCAGGAGACCCGCACCGCTTCCCCCTCCCGAGATAACCAGCACATGGAGGGGTGAATCGTGAGGGCCGGTGATTTTTTGAGGGCGGGTTGAAAGGGGCATCAGGAAGGTGCGGCCGGTGGCCGGGTGACAGGCGGTAACTACTTCAGCCCCGAACACTTCCCGGATCTTCTCCGGTGTCAGGACTTCCGCGGGCGTCCCATCGCTGACGAGTGTCCCGTCCTTGATCATGATGAGCCGGTCGCAGAAAAGTGCAGCAAGGTTGAGGTCATGGAATACCCCGATGATGGTGGATCCGGAACCGGCGAGATTGCGCATGAGAGTGAGGATATCGGACTGGTGGGAGAGGTCGAGGTGGGAGGTCGGCTCGTCCAGCAGCAGTACTTTTGTGTCCTGCGCAAGGGCACGGGCAATGAGCACCCGTTGCCACTCCCCGCCGCTCAGTGCCCGGATCGACCGGTCCTTTAAGTGATTGATGCCGGTCTCTTCGAGCACTGCCTGGCACCGGGCAAAATCGGCCGGCGTGAGGGATGTAAACCGGCTCGTCCGGGCATACCGGGCCATCAGGACTACCTGTATCACTGTGTACGAAAACGGGCGTCCCTCGTCCTGCGGGACAAAACCGAGCGCCATACCCAGTTCCGCAGGAGTATAATCAGGGATGGATTTCCCGTCCAGTTCAAGGATGCCGCTTGATGGGAGCACGCGGCTGAACGCCCGGAGGAGCGTGGTCTTTCCCGACCCGTTCGGCCCGATGATGCCCGTGAACGTGCCCGAGGTAAATGAACAGGAGATGGATTTCACGATCTCCTGCACGCTGTACCCGGTAGAGAGGTTTTCGGCATTGAGCGTGGTCATTCCGGTCATACGGTTGTCCCCCGCTGGTAGATCAGCCAGATGAAGAACGGCGCCCCGATGAATGCGGTGATGATCCCGACCGGGAGATCGGAAAAGAACGTGCGGGCGAGCGTATCGGATATGGCAAGGATGATCCCCCCTGCAAGGATGCTGGCCGGGATGACCGCCCGGTTGTCCGGGCCAAGGAGCATCCGGACGATGTGCGGGGTGACAAGACCAATAAACCCGATTGACCCGGCAATTGAAACAGCACCGGCAACAAGCAGGGTGCTCGCCCCCAGTACGGTCCAGCGGGCCTTTGTGGCATCAATGCCAAGATGGGCTGCGGTCTCTTCGCCCAGTGAGAGGGCGTTTAAGTCCCGGCCCATGAAGAAAAGAAGCGCACCCGCCGGGATGAGAAGGGCAGCGGCAAGCATCGCGTCAGTGGGCGATGCGTTCCAGAACCCTCCCATTAACCAGAAGAGGATCTGGTGGACGTTCTGGCCGGCAACGGCAATAAGGAACGAGACGATGGCCGAGAAGAAGAACGATACCGCGATACCGGTAAGGAGCAGGGTCTCGACAGAGATCACGCCCCTCCGGCCGGCAATCGACCAGACTATCAGGATCGCTACAACTGCGCCTATCCATGCAAAGACCGGTACGAAGAATCCACCGAGAAATACGATGGCAAAGGATGCTCCCAGTGCTCCTCCTGAAGATGTGCCGAGGATGTAGGGATCGGCCATCGGGTTCCGGAAGAGGGCCTGCATTGCTGCACCGGCAACGGCAAGGCTGGCCCCGACAAAGAATGCCGCGAGGACCCGGGGGAGCCGGATCGCGCCCACGATGTCGGCAGCACCCGGCGCGGTGGTAACGAAACCGAAGCCGGCCGGGCCAGTGAAGGTGCAGAGTACGATGGTTGCGATGGCGGTGACGGACAGGCAGATGAGGATGGGGATGGTGCGGGTCAAAGGGGTTGATCACTCCATATGTTTTTCTGGGTTACTCCCATGGTACAGGGTACATCGCAGGCTGCTGGTCCGTGCCCGGCAGGTACGTGTCTGCATATTCCTTGAGCACGCTTTCCGGTTGGACGTCTGCAAACTTTTCCGGATACAGGGCTTTGGCAAGAAAGAGAGTTCCGACCGGGGCATGGGGACTGAAGAGCAGGTTACCGCTGATCACGTACACCCGCCCGGTTTTTACTGCACGGAGTTTACTAAAACCCGTCCGCTCCAGCATGCGTGTATGTTCCCCTTCCAGCGTTTTAGTGTCGTCAGGAATTACGCTCTTGATAATGATTTCCGGATCCTGATCGGTGATCCACTCGGAACTGACCCGGGTGGCATTGAAAAAGACCAGGCCCGTGATACTCTCTGCCTTGAGAAGTCCGGTAAGTGAATCTGCTGCCGAAATATTGCCGTACGCGACATAGTCCGTATATGACTCGAAATAAATTCTCTGGCGAGAAGCAGGATCCTGGCCGATGCGGCTGCTTACCAGTGCAAGGATTTTTTCACAAAACGCTGCATACTGTCTGGCCTGCTCGGTATGCCCGGTCAAGTGTCCCAGCATGCGTGCAGCAGCCGGGAGATCCTCAGCCTTATGACATTCCAGCGGTAGCACGCGGATCCCTGCTGCTTCCCATTTGTCAGCAGTTGACGGCCGCATTGCGGAAATAAAAAGGATAATATCCGGCCTGAGTGTGATGATCTTTTCATTATCCGGCTTTTTTGCATCCCCGATGCTCTGCGCATTCGGCAGCAGGCGGTATAATTCCGGTTGGTGCCGGATCAGGGAATCCGGTACTCCCGTCACGTGGTCACCTGCACCGATGATGACCAGCAGTTCCGCTGCATCGCTGGAGAGACAGATGATGCGGGGATAGGGGGCGGTACCCACCGAGGCGGGGAGTGTTGCTGCGGAGGTTCCCAGGCAGCCGGCTGACAGCACAAGCAGGATGATGGTACATAGGCTCACGGCACCGGCAGTGTGGATGAATCTGCGACCGCTCTTTTTGCCGGGTAATGCCGTTCGCGGGAAAGGGTTCATGGCTGGTTTTTTGGCGATTTCTTTGGTCATCGGAAAAAATCAGGATAGTCCCTGCACCTGCATGCGCTCCCGGTTAAGGACATATGATACAAACGAATCGCGATCCTGGAAAGGATCTGCTGCTAGGGTGCTCTCCGCATCTTTGTCAGACCGGAACATCCGCACGCTGCCACTCTCCTGTGCGGGGCAGGAATACCGGACTTCGAGCGGGTTCTCGTGCCCGTGGATCCCTGGTGTGCGGGAATAATTGTAGGCAAATGCTACGGCCCACCGGTCATCCTGCATATCCACGTACACCGTTCCCACGAGCTGCTGGTTGTTGTGACGTATCATTACTTCATCTTCGAACTTCTCGATAAGCTGTTTTGTTGCCGGTTGCGGTTTGAATCCAAAAATTTTTGACATGTTCATCATCTCCTTCCCTGAATTATTCTGTTCCCCCTGAGGTGATCACGGCTCGATGGTCACTTCGGTCTTGGCAATCATCTTCCCTTTGGGATCCACCATCTCTATCCAGAACGTTTTACCCACATGTGCCGAGTTGTTGAACCACGCGGTATACGTTGCACTTGGCTGGAGCCAGGGGCCTTCGTGGTAGGGTGGTCGAATAATAGCGACGTCACCGCCACGGAAGGTTTTTACCCCTACCGAACCGGTTTTCGTCAGCCATGCAGTGCCGGTGTTATCGGTTACGGATGTCAGGTTTATCATGTCAATAACATGGTTTGAGGTACCAAACGATTCTGCCGGGTGAACCATGAGTTTGACCGAAGGCGTTCCTACGGGATTGCCTCCGGTATGCTCGATGATCACTCCTTCACTGATGCTGTAACTGCCATGGATAGTTGCCTGCGGTGCCTTCGAAGTCTCCCGGGATAAGCCGCTGGCAAATGCGCTGACGACTGCTGCAATGATGATTACGACAACCAGCATCAGCATCACACCGACAACCGGGGATACTCCATCGTTCATTTTTTCCTGCCGCATTTAGCTCACCACGCTGACATCCTGGTCAAAAATAACCTTCCCGCTCGGGCGATGAACCAGTTTTACCGTTACGATATCGCCGGTTCTCAGGTGCCACCACTCACGTCCGAGAATTGCCTGCATCCCATCCATCCCGGTTGCATAATCATACACAGCACCACTGGTATACTGGAACCGTGTCGATGGGGAAACCCCATATCCTGCTGACATTCCCGCCGGGCTGCTGTGCATTCGCGTGCCGATCATGAGAGTATAGTTCCCGTACATCTGATCGATCAAATGACCCATCGGTTTACTCTGGTTGACTCCGGGACCATATCCTTCAGGTCCATGGTAATTGTTGTCAGTACCAAAGTGGGTGTTTGCAAACGATCCTGCACTCACGTTGGGGCCTGTCACTCGCACGCCTCCTTTTATTCCGTCAGCTGCCTTCCAGGAGGTAATAAGCTCAACGTCACGTGTAGGCACCGGTTCTGATGTCCCGGTAATTGCCAGATCGAACATGCTGGTCTGCCATGTACCCCCGTTGATGATTTTGCAGTCAGCAGAGATCTGCGGGGCTTTCTGTTCCGTTGTTGTAATTCCTCCGGCAAATGCACTCACCACTGCCGCGATAATAATCACGACGACAAGCATCAGCATAACGCCCACAACCGGCGATACAGCCGGCTCATTGGGTTTTTGTACCATTTTTTCCATTGTATCTCCCCTCCGTTATCACGCCAATTTTACAGGATCATCTCACCGGTTGCAATGGTCTTGGAGCTCCGTTTGTCAACAACGATCCAGGTAATCCTGTCATCAGCTTTGAGTGTCACGGAACCGGAGCTCTGGCCATACTCTATTCCTTGCGTCCAGCCCGGATCGCTTCCTTTCACGACAAATGAATAGCCGGCCTTGACCATAGTGCCACTGCCGCTGCTCATGTTGAACGCAACGCATGACGTTCCCACATCCTTGGGTGAAAGGGCAATTTTCAGGTCCTTGTTCTGGAACACGATCTCGATCTCGTCGAGCGAGAAAGGTTCCCCGCCATTGTGCTCAAAAGTGATCATATGTTCGTTTAAGTCCGGGATTGCCTGCACGGTACTTTGGGGTGCTTTCTTCGCCCCCTCAGAAAAACCTCCGGCAAATGCACTGACCACTGCTGCGATGATGATGGTAACGACTAGCATCAGCATAACGCCAACGACCGGCGATACGGCATCGTCACGGATGTGCGGAAGGCTTCTCATTCAAGAACCACTTCCTGGTCGTAGATATATTTCCCGCTCGGGATGTGCACAACCTTGACTTCCGCAATTGCACCGGGACGGAACCCGTTTGCCGGGTCCGACACATCGAATCCGAAGAGATAGCTCATGCCGGTATTGGTGTGGGGCTGCGATGGGCCTGTATTATCGTTGTAATTGCCACAGAACTGGGCAGGGCTTGTCAGAATATCCCCGGTTTTTAATACTGCCGAAGCATTCCCGAACCAGTTACTCTTTCCTTTTGTTGCCTGGACAGCCCCGGTCCCGAATTGCTTCGGATCATTGATAAAAAAAACTCCGCAATACTGGCTGGAAGTATAATAATTCCATGCATCGTTGCCGGCAACTGCCTGCTCGCCCTGAAGCATGCCGATTGCCTTCGAACCAGTTTTATTCTGGAAATAGGTGATAATTTTCAAGTCTTTTGTCTGGAGTGGATCGCCACTCACATGACGGATGGTCATGGTCGGGGCGTAATAACCGTCTCCCCAGGGGGGCATTCCCCCGGCATTCTCCAGGGAATTAATGTTCACATGGAGGACAGCCACTGGTGCTTTTTGTTCTTTAGTTGCAAGTCCGCCTGCAAACGCACTCACGACAGCCGCAATGATGATCACAACAACGAGCATCAGCATCACGCCTACAACCGGAGATACGGCATCCTCCCGCTCACTGTCAATCAATCTCGCATTCATTCCGCTCTCCTCCCGTGTGACTTGGTAAGAATCCTTCCATAATATGCATAGCATCACTACACAAGTACGCTTGTTTTAAAACTATTTTAATTGATCAATTTAAAATACAAATTCGTAATAATGAGTAATACGAATTAAAAAAATCGCGATAACCCGGCAATAATTTATCCGTTAACGATGCCGACCGCGCGAAAAATTAAGAAGGGATGAGGGTCAGTCGTACCGACCGGATCCCCCGCTTTGCCATCAGCTGGTGTTCAAGGGATTTGATACGGGCACTATCGCCCCGTACAAGAATTATCTCCAGGCCTAGGTTTCCTGCCATCTGCGCATTGAACGAAGTGTTGATAATATCCTGGTACTCCCTGCCGGCGTTCATGAGTGCCGGTCGTACCCCGCGCAGATCCTTTTCAAAAAGAACTGTTATCATCCCCTGCTGCGGGGATGGTTTTTCCTGCATCGTTGTGTTCTGCAGATTCACGATCTCAGCCCCTCATATTTTCCGCCAGATCCCTGTGTTGTTGAAGAGGGTTTTGTCCAAGAAGGTGAATGCAGTAATGATAATGCCGGATTTTTTCTTGCTGTCCCTTGGTGCATGTCTCGTGGTTTTCGGGTCGTTGCCTTCGCGGACAGAGCAGTGCACTCCGGAATGAATAATGGAATCGTGTCCCTGTTGTCATGGTTGTCCGGATAAGTGTCAGCGGTCCGATTATTTAAATTATACAACTTATTTTGTTTTAAAACAATATAGTTTGTTTTAATATATGAATCCTGACCGCAACATTGGCATTGTGACAGCGTTTTGCAGTCCAGGATGAAGTAATCTATGGGTGAAAAAACGGGGCTGTAAAAATGGCCGTTAAACCCTGAATTCTGACATCGTTTCCGCAGCCGGTTGGGGGAACCGGGTGCAATTTAGGCCTGTTTATAATTGAGGTACAATCCGGGCCGTTTACGGGTTTTTCCGGATCCGAAAAAACCGAATCGGAGCCTGTATCGGGCTTATTTACACCGGGGTCATGAGAAGTGTTTTTGAGATTGCTCATTTGATCCTGCTCACTTCACGCAATCGATATCCGGTGAATATGGCTTGATATCCACCACCGGAGTACCGTCAAGCGCATCGAGCCCACGGACCCGGAGAATGTTCCCGTCCCGCCCAAGCAGGTCAACCACCGAGAACGCAACTGGGTTGGGGCGGTTGGGCGACCGCGTGGCAAATACGCCATGCTCGACCTTCTCATGCGGGGGTGTTGCCCGCAGCAGGGTCCGGTCAGTCCGGTCAAACCATGACAGGACGATCAGGTGCGTTTTCTTATCAACGTCCTCGAGCCCGGCAAGGTACTGTTCATCGATCACGATCTCCGAGACGGTATCTGACAATCGCCCCTGCCGGGGTGCGTCTCTCTTCTCCTTGTACGGCGACCGCACATAACCGATCGGCCGGATTTCAAAATGTGTCATTTCCCCATCCAAAAAATCTTATTTTCTCTTCGCAGGATGTGTGCCTTCTGCGCAGGGGATACAGATGCATTTCCCGTCAATCATCCGGGTCTTGGCATCGGCAACGGACTCACCGCAGCTCTCGCAGGTAACGGAGGCAAAGATCCGGGCTTTCTTCGGAGAATCCATCGTAATCTTCTCAAGTTTCAGGATTTTTTCTATGGGTGCATGGAGCATATCTATTGTCACCTTGTGCATCATTTCATGGAACTGCTCCTCTTCTTTTTCCGAGGCTTTTCCGGAGAAGACCTTTGCCCGGAGTGCTGCGAAGTCGGGACTCTCGGTCGCATCGTTGCGGTTGAAGGTGATACGGACTGCCTTTCCGTCCTTCCGGTTGTAGAACGTGAAGGCGTGTTTGCCGTAATCGTGGATGACCAGGTTGCCTTTGCCAGCTGTTGTACCGGCAATGACCTGGATCGCATCCACGCCACAAGCATCGGTCTCGCAGATGGCAACGAGATCTTCGTCTTCCGGCCGGGTGACGCCGAGCGCTTCCATGGCGGCTGTTGCGGCTCGGTATCCTGATACAAGGCCCGGACAGGAGTGGCCGTGGAACCGGATGCAGTCTTCGAACGTTACTGATTGGGGTGCATGGTGATGGGTATGCATGTTTTTTCTCTCCTAAGCAATTTTACAGGCGCCGGGGATGACGCACCGGACGCCGCCGAGTTCTCCGATCATTACGGGAAGGCCATATACTTCTTCTATAACGGATGGGGTTACGATATCATGATTGCCGTGGGTGTGCACCGTTCCGTTTTTGAGGAAAATGAACGTATCTGCGAACCTCAGGGCCTGATTTAAGTCATGCATTGTCATGATGGCTGCGATCTTATGGTCACGGACAATGTCGCGGATGGTGGTTAAGATTTCCACCTGGTTCTTCATATCAAGGTTGCTGGTCGGTTCATCGAGAAGCAGGATCTTCGGTTCCTGGACCAGTGCCCGGGCAATGGCAATCTTCTGGAGTTCGCCCCCGCTCATCTCATCGATGTAGGCAAGGCGGAGGGCTTCCATACCGAGCTTGGTAAAGATGGCGTCAACGATCGCAAGATCGCGGGAGGTAACATCCCAGCCAATGTGCGGGCGACGACCGAGCAGGACCGCATCGAACGCGGTCAGGCGCCCGGTCTCCACCCGTTGCGGCACGTAGCCGACCCGCCGGGCAATATCCATCGTGCTGAGATCGAGCAGGTTCTCCTCATCCAGCAGCACGGTTCCCTCCCGTGGCTTTAGGATCCGGTTAAGGCATTTCAACAGCGTTGTCTTCCCGACCCCGTTGGGGCCGAGCACGGCAACCACCTGTCCCTGCTCGATCGAAAAGCCGATCTCGCGGAGGACATTGCGGTTCCGGTACATGAATTTCAGTTCGTTTACCGATAACATCATCGTTTATACCCCCTGAACAACAGGAAGATGAATACTGGCGCTCCCATGAATGCCGTCAGTACGGCAACCGGGAGGATATACGGTGCAACAATTATGCGGGCTACCGTGTCTGACGCAAGCAGGAGAATGGCGCCGGCTACTGCCGAGCCGGGAATCAGGTACCGCTGGTCGTCCCCGACGATCCTGCGGACCATGTGCGGACATACAAGCCCGACAAACCCGATGACTCCCAGCAGGGCAACAACAACTGCGGATACCAGGGCCGCAACGGTCATCCCGACAAGCCGTGTCCGTGCTACGTTTACGCCAAGTCCCTGGGCGGTCTCGTCCCCGGCATCAATTGCATTGTAGTTCCAGCGGTTGAAGACGAAATACAGGGTTGCGGCAGCAACCACGAGCGCCATGAATGGCAGGGTGTCCCACGTTGCCCGCCCGACATCGCCAAATGTCCAGAAGACAACTGCCGCTAGCTGGGTGTCGCTGGAAAAATACTGGAGGAACATAACCCCGGCCGAGAAAAGAGATGAGAGGGCGACTCCCGTCAGCACCATGACTTCTGGGGAAGCGCCCTTGAGGTGGGAGATGAGGAGGATGACCCCGGTTGCCAGCATGCAGAAAAGGAAGGCAACGACCGTGGTCAGGTACGGGTTTGAGATGGTGACAGGGTTTGCGATTGTTGATTGTATCTTGCCGGAGCCCAGCACAATTATCGAAACTGCCGCTCCGAATGCACCGGCACTGGAGATGCCGAGCGTGAACGGGGATGCAAGCGGGTTCCGGAGAATGGACTGCATGGCAACCCCGGCCACGGCAAGACCGACACCGGCAACGATTGCGGCGAGTGCCTGGGGAAGGCGGATGTTCCAGATAATGCGGTCCCATTTCACCGAAGTGCCAACGCCAAGCAGGGTCTGGAGCACGTCAACCGGTGGGATTGCCACGGCACCGACAGAAATTGCGAGGATGAAGAGGACAAAGACCAGGACGAGACCTGCGGCTATCCAGACCAGTTTCTGGCCGGTGTAGCGCAGGTAATCGTGGGGAACTTTTCCTTTTTCCGTGTGCATGGTGTGTCAGGTTATCAGATCTTTATCGGCTGGAATCCCGTACTGTTGTAGTTCGCATTGAGCGATGCAAAGACCGGCTTTCCGACAAATTTTGTGTAAATCTCATCAGCCTTCACTGCAGGATCAACATCAGCAAAACGATCGGGATACACGGTCTTTCCCACGAAATAGGCATCTGCAAGCACGGACTCGTAGTTGGTCGAATAGAAGTTGTAGGGCAGGATACCGTACACCTTCTTGTTCTTTACCGCAGAAAGGCTGGAGAATGCCGGGTTGGTCCTGAGTTCGACAATTGCGCCGCCATCGGGTATCTGCATGGTCCCGACATCAATGAAAATAAATTCCGGATCAGCGCTGACCAGCGTCTCTTTCGATATATCCGCATGCTGGGTTCCGGACTGGCCGGCAATGTTCTTGACATTTACCATGGCAAATGGCGGGTAAGCCGGTTCGGTGGAGATGATGCCATGAGGGCCGGAATAAGATACGCCGCCAACATATGCTGTCTTCTGCTGGGATTCAGGGATATCCTGCGTACGCTTTTTTAAGTCTGCGGTAGTCGCATCGATGTACGCGATCAGTTCTTCTGCACGGGCGCTCGTGCCGGTAAGTGCGCCCATCTGGCGGAGTGTCCCGTATGCTTGCGTCTTACCCGTGTCGGTTGCCAAGTCACCGTATGGCATCTCAACTACGGGGATTGCGGTCTTGTTCTGGAGGGTGTCTGCCGCAGCGATGGCATTGGCCGGCTGTTCGGTCAGGGACGCGGTCTTGAAGATTACCTGAGGGTCGATGCCAATGATCTTTTCAGGATCATCTTTTCCCCGGTATTCACCGATCAGGGGCAGAGCCGCAAACTGCGGATTGGCCAGTGCATAAGCCCTTCCTTCAACAGCCTGTTTTGTCTTCTCGATGCTATCGACCCCGACAATCTTGTCCTGTACTCCAAGATAGGAGATATACCGCAGGCAGCCGGAACCGGAACAGACAATGCGGTCAGGGTTTGCCGGTATGATAACGGTCCGGCCGTACCCATCTGAGATCGTGGTGGTGACCGAGGCAGAAGATGTTCCGGCTGTTGCATCTGGTGATGTGTTCGTGGTACTGGTACAGCCGGTGCATACAGCAAAGGCAATGATCAGAGTTGCTACGACAATGAGATTCATCCAGGTCTTTTTCATACGAATCTATAATTTATTAAAATTGAGTGTTATTAAATGATGATGATCTGTATTTCGTATTACGATTTTTTTTAAACCTCGGATAAAATTGTGTAATATTGGCCGGTCCTTATACCGGCCTGACGATTTCTTTATCGTTTTCTTATTCGTTATGGGTATAACAAAATAATGAGACACCGTACCTTAGATCTTTCGGTCGTTTTTCACTCGTTTTTTTTCGTGAGAAAATCATTTCTACAGAGCAAAAATTTTAAAACATTCTCGCTTTTCCCACGGTCTCGCTGACGATTTCTCAACTGATAGGGTAAACCGCCTTGCCCAGAGAGGCCCCGCCGAAGCGGCCGAGCAATCCCCGAATGGGGTGGGACCCATCACAATTTCGAGGAGAAATGGGTAGAGATTTGAGATCATGAAAGTCTTTTTCACCGATAAAAAACACTGAAAAAATGGTCATACCCCATTTTTTCCAAGCCCGAAAAAATCTGCAACATATTTTTCATATTCTCATTACCCCTCGCTGCCTCCTACAACATCTATTTTGTAATTGCAGTCCCATTGTATACATATGGAGAGTTGTGTCCACCGGATAGAAGTTCACTATACAACCGATCCCCGGTTAAAAACCCGGACCAGCAGAATACGGTCTTTGGGTTTTCCTGTCGATGAACTGCATCTCATCGATGTCTATACCATCGCCACCAGTACCCGCGATTTTTCCGGAGAGGAACTTACCGGTATTGGCACGCAACTCATCAATCCTGTTGTCCAGAAATTTTTGGTAAACACGCCAACCTTAATGCCATTCGATTACGCAATTGAAGTGGGATTTCTCCCGGGCGTTACCGATAATGTCGGCACAACAGCCCGGCAGACCATCGAAGATTTCTTTTCCATGAAATTCGTGGAAGGAGAAGCGGTTTACACTTCGCAGCTCTTTTTGGTCCGGGGCACGCTGTCTCCAGCAGAACTGCAAAAACTTGCTGCAACCCTGGCAAACCCGCTCGTGAACCGGGTGCATATCAAAACCCGGGCAGAGTATGGTGACAAGGGCATGGATCCGGTTGTGCCCGTTGTCCACCTTCATGAAATGCCTTCTGCCGATGTCGTGAACCTGGATATCGAAGACCACGAACTCGCACGGATTGGCAAGGAAGGAATTATTGACGGCCGGACCGGCCAGCGGAGAGGGCCGCTTGCGCTCGATCTCGCCCAGCTGCACGCGATTCGTGACTATTTTGATGTTGAGATGCGGATGCCAACCGATATTGAGCTCGAATCGCTCGCCCAGACCTGGAGCGAGCACTGCAAGCACACGATCTTTGCATCCGCGATGGATGACGATGTTCCCCGGGGGCTGTACAAGACCTTCATCCAGGACGCGACCAACAAGATCC
>Ga0209340_1001675_pt1 | contig 14831 bp, 13 predicted proteins | sample EPASupsiteSAE323_FD_187266 | JGI IMG/M metagenome (GOLD analysis project Ga0209340, IMG submission 187266) | Bioremediated contaminated groundwater from EPA Superfund site, New Mexico - Sample SAE3-23 (SPAdes) (version 2) | ecosystem: Environmental > Aquatic > Deep subsurface > Groundwater >... | reverse complement strand
AGGTGGTTTTAAAAAAATCTGTTTCCGGTTGTTCAATCACGGTGTCAGACAATGGCAGCGGCTTTACCCGAGCGGTGTTGGAGTCTTTGGATGACCCGGAAAAAACAACAGAGCTGCAAAGCCATGGCCTGGGCTTGAAAATCGTGCAACAAATAGCAAAAGCCCACGGTGGTGAAGCAAGATTTTCTAATACGATAAAAAGCGGTTGTGAAGCTGTGATTTTTTTGCCGATAATCAGCTGAACTCGATTAATATTGATCAACTACTCAATTCTGTTTCATGATCCACTCCAGCACCGGATCAGTTCCTGACCGGTAAGCGGCAAAGGTTTCTTCAATCATCTTGTCCGGCTGCAGAGTGTTGACATCCTCATCCAGCCAGTGAAAATACTTGGTGGAATAACGGATGGTTATTTGGCTGTTGGGCAGTTTGAATTGTTTTACCTCTCCGTAGTGGTTCGGTTCACCTCCGGTCGCTTCTCCAATGAAATTAGCCTTGGTTTCTTCTCTCAGGCTTATGGCATTTAAAATGGCAGAAGAAAAAGTGTCTTTGCCGATGATCACATAAAGATTGCCGGGTTGGTTGAAGCTGCTTTTTTTCACTTCCTTGATCAAAGGATTGAGAATGGTTGAGCTCCCGCCACGATTTTCCCTCATATCAATCACCAGCTTGTTGGCTTTATGGCTTTGTACAAAATCCCAGAATTCATTGTTGAAAATTTCAAAAGGCTTGTCTCGCATTTGGCTGCAACTGTTGTAATTCAAATAAATGATCTTCTCGTCCTGTAAATATTCGTACCAATAGTTTTCGTCCGGGCGGCTCTGGTACAGCGGGACAGGTAATGCCGGCGCCTGGGCGGGCACATAGTCTTTATAACTCACCGGTATCAGTTTTACCGTCTGCTTTTGACCGTTTTCCAGCTCCACATCCAGCTCGATTTCATCCGTCTGGCTTACCCCAAAGTACTTCAGAACACCCGGCAGGGGCAGGTAATAGACGACCTGGGTTTTAAACCAGCTATCATTGGCACCCGCCAGAACCGGTTTGAGCTTTTCGGCCGCCGTTTCGATTTTCTGGCCGTTCAGGGTGATGATTCTGGCGTTCAACAGTTCCTGATGCCCCTGGTCGATACCCGTAATATAGATGCCTTCCGCAAACCAATGCAGTTCCAGCGGGTAACGGTACTCTGAGCCTAGATTTGATCCGGTATGGGTGTCGCCGATACCGGCAAGAATGACGCTTAACGCGATCTCGATCTGTTCGTCCGAATAGGCGGGAACTTTTTTCTTCAGATCATCCAACTGCCGATGAAAGTCTTGCTCGGAGAGATGAAAATACAAATTCTTATGCACCTGCGGCAGCGTTTTTTCCAGATAGGTGATATCGTTTACCCAACGGGTGTTCCGATCTTCGGCCAGGTAAGATTTGGTTGAAGGGATGTGGCTGCAGCCTGTCAGCGAAGTCACTATCATAAATATTATCAGAAGGACCGGAACCAAACGGATCTTGGCGAGCCGGCATCCTTTTTTCCCGTTAAGCTGTTTCATAAATATCCCACCCCTTTACTACCATCCTTTGATATCGTTTGCTCATGAAAAGATAAAAACCTGTCATAACCAGAATCAAAACCCCGACTCCGATCAAGATGCTGCCGGTAAATTGATAATGAATAAAAGATTCCAGGGCTTTCATCGCCATAATCCCGTGCAGGATACCCAAAAAGACTGGCAGAATGAAAGCGATGCCGACCTGAGTATAAATACTGTGGGCCATTTCCTGTTCCGTCATGCCGATTTTCATCAGCATCTTATATTGCTCCCGGTCCAGAATGGCGTCGCTCAGGATCTTAAAATACATGGTGCTGAAAGTGGAGATCATAAAAACAATAGCCATTACCAGACCCATGAAATAGAAGGCTCCGATCAGATAGTATTTGTATTGATACTGCCCGGCATAGCTGTTGAGATTATCCTTGGGATTTTTCATTACCGCAGAAATTTTTTCCACCAGAGACATACTGTTTCCCGGTTCGCTGATGTTGATTCCGTAAAGCGTCATCTCCGGGCTGTTTTCTTTCATTTCATGGTATTGCTTATCCGTAACAATGTAGGTATCATATTGGCCGATCACTCCCAGTTCACCGATAAACGGGATCTTGACCTCTTTTTTTAAGATATAGGGTTTGTCCTGAATAATGAAGTCCTGCCCGGTATAACTGACGCCCGAAAAAATGAGATTGGAATGTAAAATACTAACCGTTTCATTATCCCAGGGTTCAATGTCCTTTATGATTTGCTGATAATTCTTAGGCTTGGTTGTCAGCAATGATTTCTTTACCTCGGAAAAACTGGTAATGAGACAAGTATCAGTACGTTCGCCATAACCGTGGTTATATGAGATTTTTCCGGTTAGAAAGTGGGACTCATGTTCGGCTAAAATTTTATGCGGAGATGCTTGGATCAACGCTTTGATTTTTTGGTTGGTGGCTTCGTCCTGACCGTAATAGCTAATACTGTAAGGCGCTTCGACAGTCGTATTGGTGTCGGCAAAGTATTTCAGGGCCAGACTCCCGCTGAAGGCAGCAAGGGTCGCGGCGCACAGGATCGCTGTCATGGAAAGGCTGCGGTAATTGGTGCCCAGCCGGAATAACGTATTGCTGAAGCTAACCAGTCTTGATTTTTTATAAATAATATTTTTATTTTGGATCAGTGCGTTCAGGACAATTGTCAAAAAGCTGGAGAAGAAAAAATAGGTGCCGATACAGATAAGGATCAGAATCATAATCGTGGTCTGTAAAAAATCAAATTGCAGATCAAACGGCAAGTCAAGTATATTCAAGGCCAAATAATAAGCTACGGCGATGCAAACTATGCCCGCGATGCCGCGAATCCATCTGATCTTCGGCAGATGCTGCTCTATTTTGGCTGCATTCAGAATTTCAATCAGCCTGCTCCGGCGGACGGTCAGAAAATTCTTCAAGCCCATCAAAAAAATAATGAAGGCAAAGATCAGGAGCAGAATGCCAATTGCCTTGGGTGGAATATAAAACGGGATCTGGGTATCCAGAATCATGGCTTTGCTGAGCAGCATAAAAAACAGTTTGGAAAACAGCAGGCCGATGGGTAGTCCGATGAGGATAGCAGTTGCTCCGAGCAGGATGCTTTCCAGGGCAAAGACCGTACCGACTTTGCTGCTGGAAATGCCCATGAGCATATAGGTGCCGATTTCTTTATAACGCAGTTTGTAAAAAAAGTTATTTGCATGGAACATAAATGACAGCACGGTAAGAAAGAGAATAATGCTGCACAGGGAACTGGCTACCTTGGCAAAGACATACTGATCATTAAGAACCTGCAGGTAAGGGTTGAAATTGACCGCCAGAAAATTATAGTAAATAGCCGTCGTCAGGATGAGGACTGTCAGATAAAATCGGTAGAGCTTCAGGTTGTTCTTGAAAAGCATCCAGGAGATTTTAAAGACGTTCATTCCTCTCACCTCCCAAAAGGGCCACCATATTGAGAATCTTTTTAAAGAACTCTTCGGCATTGCCGTTTGTCTCCAATTTGCCGCTGATCATTCCGTCTTTTAAAAAGATGACCCGGTCGCAGTAACTGGCGGCAGACGCATCATGGGTTACCATTACCACGGTGGTTCCGTACTGGTTTCTGACATTCCGGAAACAGGCTAAAAGCTCTGAGGCTGCTTTGGAATCAAGCGCACCGGTAGGCTCGTCGGCAAATAATATTTTAGGTTCGTTAACCAGAGCCCGGCAGACCGCCGCCCGTTGTTTTTGCCCGCCGGACAACTGGTAGGGATATTTGTCCAACTGATTATCAATGCCAAGCAGCGCCGTCAACTCTTGAACCCGGCTTAGAATCCTGTCTGTTTTTATATTGTTCAGGGTGAGGGGCAAGGCAATATTGTCCCGGATGGTCATGTTATCCAGTAAATTAAACTCCTGAAAGACAAAACCGATAACGTCTCTGCGAAACACGGCCAGATCTTTCTCTCTGAAAGCTACGGTATCGCGGCCGTCAATGATCACCCGGCCTTGGGTCGACTTGTCGATGGTTGAAATAATATTAAGCAGAGTCGTCTTCCCGGAACCGGACGGACCCATAACAGCTACAAACGAGCCTGCTTCAATTTCAAAACTGACCTCATGTAGCGCCCGGCAAACAGCACCTTGTTGACCGTATAATTTGGTCAGGTCCTTTACCGCAATAATTGAAGCCATAAAACTTCCTCCTGTCATTCCCATGCTTCGACGGGCTGATATTTGTTTATATTCTAGAATTCCTTCCGCTCCGGTTCCATCGGTTGAGATGACATTTCGAAATTCAAATGTGACTTCTTTGTCACTTTAACTGTGCTGGCGTTGTATGTAATCGGACAGTTTATAAATAGATACGATGAATTCGGTATAGACCCCTTGCTCACTCTGGACTTGCAGACCGATTCCCAGAGTATCGGCCATTTTTTTAGCGTAATACATGCCCATCCCGGTAGACTTGGTACTGCTTCTGCCGTTGCTGCCGGTAAATCCTTTGTCAAAAACGCGGCTGCGTTCCTCTTTGGGAATGCCCATGCCATTATCTTTTATATGCAGGTGGTATCCCCATTCATCTTCCCGGCTGCTGATGGTGATGGTATCGTTTCTCTCTGTATACTTGCTGCTGTTGTTGAGGATCTGTGCAACGATATAATGAAGCCACTTCTTATCGCTGATAAAACGATACGGCGTTACATTGCTTTGAATACTGATGTCCTTGGCGATAAAGAATTCAGCGTTGTCACGGATTGCTTCTTTAACGATTTGTCCCAGGTCAACATATTCGGAAACGATATCCTCACTGTAATGATTGGCCCGGGTAATCGACAAGGCTTGATTCACCCGGAATTTCATCTGTTCAATTTGAAATAACAGTTTGTCGGCGATATCGGTTTCATTTTCCAACCGCTTTGCAGCCATTTCACAGACAGACAGGTTTATTTTCAAGTCATGGACAGTCTGGGTAATATAATCTTTTAAATCGTTCATCCGCTGCCGGTAGTCGTTTTCAATTTGGCTGAAGCAGTGACCCTGATACTCCAGCAGTTCTTTCATCAGACCGATGCCCCGGATTCCGTTTTCGCTCAGGGTTGCAAGCTCACGCAAGAGCCAGTTGACGTCCCGACTTTCAGACATTTTCTGCCTAATTTTCATATAGGCTTTATTCAGCCGCCGGTAATGAAAAAAATATCCGGCAACAGCTGCGGAAATAACCAGTAAATCCAGATAAAAAATCTCCCCCAGAGTTTTCGCCAGAGGAGTGCTGGTTAATAAAATTAAATTGACCAGGATAATAATGCCCGCCTGACTGGCTATCCATTCCCGCTGTCCCTTGATATAGGCTATCGTTTTCATAGAATCACATACCCCATTCCTTTTTTGGTGGTGATAAATGATTGCAGTCCCAGTTCCTCCAGCATGGACCTGACACGGTTTACATTGACCGTCAGGGTGTTTTCATTGACATAGATTTCATCATCCCACAGACTCCGCATCAACGCTTCCCGGGTTACAATCTTACCCTGATTTTCCATGAGGAGTTTTAGAATCTTCAGCTCGTTTTTGGTCAACTCGCATTTTTTATGATCATATACTGCCGTCGCTTCTTCCAGATTAACTGTAAGGTCACGGCAGTGAAGGACATGGGATGGTTGCATATTATACTCATAGGCTCTGCGGATGACTGCCTGGAGTTTGGCAACCAGAACAGCATTGTCAATCGGCTTGGTCAGATAGTCGTCGCCGCCGTTGTTCATGCCCATGATGACGTCCATACTGCTGTCCCGGGATGAAACATAAATAATAGGGACAGGCGAAACGTCCCTGATCTTCTTGCACCAATAAAAGCCGTCGAAGAGGGGAATATTGACGTCCATTAGTACCACGTGGGGCTGTACGGTCAGAAATTCTTCCAGAAGGTTGTCAAACATTTCTGCTATCCATACTTCGTACCCCCATTTTGTCAGCAGCCGGCTAATCTCATCAGCCAGCATCCGGTCGTCTTCAACCACATATATTCGGTATCGTTCATTTGTTGTCATTTTATTTGCCTCTTTGATCGCTGGTATCGATAAACAGAGCTAAAGTTCTATCAAGCCCGAATGTGACAAGATATAGAACGCCAATGGTAAGGACCGGGTAATAGATGGGGACTGTGAATAGAGTATAAGCCCGCAGTTTGGCTGAAGCAATTATGAATAGAAATATAATTCCGCCGATGGTTCCCCCGATTAAGAAACGTTTCATTTTAGAGGCAGGTAATTTGGTTTTATCGGTAAGCTCAAAGCTGTGCTGGCCAATATAATGAACAATACTGAAGGCGAGCACGATAATACCAATGGTAACAAGGGCAGTACCAAGACTTAGGGAATAATTAAGCATTAGCTGTTGTTGTTTAATCATACCAGGCAGATAGTTGAGCATTAAATCAATGATAAAGAGAGTACCCAGGCCATTGACGACAATTTGAGAATCCTCCAGTACCCGGAGACTTAATGGTTGGGTGCTGGCGTTGGCAGCAACCTCACGACAAAAAGTCTTATAGTCAGGCCCGATTACACTGGACAGTGGTTCATTCCGTGCCTGGGCACTGAGGAAAATATCCAGGATTTCTTCGATGATTTCTTCCGTTTTCCAGTTGTTAAGATTACTGGTGCGCAGATAACAAACGATATCGGTAAAGACAATGTTATTTTCCGGGGACAATTGTTTACTCAGTTCAAAATTGGATTTAATTTTTTGCTTAATACTTTGCATAGGATCAAACCTCCTTATTACTTAACACCTGATTAACAATGGCACTTAAGTGCTCCCATTCCTGTATAAATGTCTGTAATTGAATCTGGCCGGCAGCGGTCAGCGTATAGTACTTGCGCTTGGGGCCATAAGGCGAGGTCTTTGCGTTGGCGGATAAATATCCACTGTTATGCAGCCGCAGCAGCAAAGGATAAACCGTACCTTCGCTGATATCAGCAAATCCGTATTGGTGTAGTTTTTCAACGATCTCATAACCATAAGTCTCATCCTGTTCCAGGATTTTTAATATGCAACCTTCCAGAGTCCCTTTCAGCAGTTGTGAGTTGACATTCATGTTTTCCTCCTACTTTGTATTGCATAATAGCCGGCGTCTATATTGTAATGCAAGGTAGACGGAAGGTCAATCTTTATTTGTTTTTAACAATTTAACACAATTCCACAGTCTTTTAAGGCATAATTCACTATTACTATATAAGCAGGCCAGGATCCGGCACAAAATTTTAGGAGGAATAATGATGAAGAAGAGAGCTAAAAAAATAATAGTGGGAATGATGATGATGTCCATGCTGGTGGGTGGTGCTTTAGTATATCAGGCCGGCACTGCTGCAGCCGCCAGTAACACAGAGAACGAAACTGTTACTATAAGCAGCACTTGTTCAATGCCCAGCTTCTCTCAGATTCAGTATAAAAAGTTTATGTCCTATCTGACGAAGGAATACGCTCCACAGCTGCAGACAGAATGGGAAAAAGCCATTGATGAGCGTCAGAGCATCCAGCCTGTTCTGCAAATCAAGGAAGGCACGATAAATGGCACTGGGATTAAAATTGATGAAAAAACGGCAGAGGATATCGAAAATTTGAATCTGAAGCTTATTCCGGTCTCAGATGAAGAACTGCAGAAAATACTGGCTAATGCTGATATGCCCGAAGGTGCGAAAGTAACGGCATACAAGGCTGAAGGAACTGATGGGGAAGTAGTTTCAGTTACTGTAGAGATGAACGATACGGATACAGCCAAAGCGGGAAGCGTCCAGGTGAAAGGTGACAATGGACTGAATAACGTCAGCATTGTTATGAATAGTGTCGGAGACGAAGTCTTTTTTGCAGAACAAAAACTGCAAAACGAATTGGATCAGGCCATTACAGACAATGACAGCGAAGCGATTAAGACTGTCCTAAAGAAAATGTTGAACAATTATAAACAAACGACAGAGGATATGAAAACAGCCCTGTCGAAGGTTGAAGTTACACAAAAATAGATGGGATTCCTGCAGGAGGGAGCCTCCTGCAGGAAGAACACGATAATCATGTTGGGGAAAAAGTAGTTCGATAAAATACCGGTCTAGGGAGATTTTCCGAAAATTTATTGCTTGGCTGAAGGGTTTGTATAGGAGATGAAGCAGGAATCATGGATAAGTTAATCGCGCTGGTGGAAGATGACCAAAATATCAGTGATGTACTGGTTACCTATTTGAAGCGGCAGGGCTGGCAGGTCCTTTCTTTCCTGTCCGGCGAAGAGGCACGTGCAGCCCGGATACAGCCTCATCTATGGATACTGGACATTATGCTGCCCGGTATCGATGGCTATCAGCTGATTCATGAGATCAAGGCAAATAATCCGGATATTCCGGTAATTTTTATTTCCGCCCGGGATGCTGATATTGACCGGATCGTGGGGCTGGAAATGGGCAGTGAGGACTACCTTGCCAAGCCTTTTATGCCGGAAGAACTGGTGATACGGACGCGAAAGGTTCTCGACCGGGTGTACCGTCTGCCTGTCAGCAAAAATGAAGAATCATCACGCATTATCCTGGGGCCGTACAGAATTGATTTAAGCTATCGGGAGGTATATCAGATGCCGGAACTGGAACGCATTGATCTGACTGCAAAGGAATTCGATCTGCTGCTGCTCTTTCTCAGACACCAGCAACAGCAACTGGATCGGGAACAAATCCTTCAAAACATATGGGGAAACGATTATTTTGGCTCTGACCGGGTAGTCGATAATCTGGTGAGAAGACTGCGCAGAAAACTGCCCGACTTGCATCTGGAAACGATTTACGGTTATGGATACCGGCTGGTGGAAATATGAAAAATTTCCCGCTGGCCGTGCAAATCTGGTTGTTATGCGTTATCGTGACACTATCTGTTTCCGGGTTAATTATGATATTTTTGCCGGGTATGCTGCAGCAGTTCTTTACCCAGCAGGTTTTAAGTATTTTAGAGGATTCTCAAAAAAACATACAGGTGGCCACGCTGACAATGGGAAGTACATCCACCGGGGAGCTGCCTGATTTGTCTATATCAACTGAAAGGAAACAGCCAACCAAGACAGATGAAAAAGAAAATAATACTTTTGTTATAACCACCGTTAATGAGGATACAAACGCATATACAGCAGGGGAGGTTACGTTTTCGGACCAGCCCGCAGCCAGTGAGATGACCGGAAAAATTATTTTTACAGAGACTTCATTTATTAGTTCAGCCGTCCCTTTTTTAAATCATATTTATTTTTCCGCTGACTCACCAATACCTGCTGAACTTTTGCCGGATAACTTCCGCAAACAGGTTGTGAGGGATGCTGCTGATCAACGGGAAACTGTAAAGGAGTATACAAGCATAGAAAATGATCGTACCTTGCTTTATGTTTTACGCAAGTTAACTGTTGATGGCAAGCAGGGAACGCTTTTGTCCTATGCCTGGGGTTCTTATCGCAATGACATGGCCGGCATTTTATATCGAGAGTTTCTCCTTTTGATACTGGCTATCATTGTTTTGTCATGGATTCCATCATTGTTTGTATCCAGGCATCTGACACGCCCCTTGGTGGAAATGGAAAGCCACGTTTATAAGATTGGTTCCAAGGAATGGAACGAGCCGCTGAACCTGGAACGCAAAGATGAGATCGGCAGACTGGCGGTGGCTTTTGAAAATATGCGGGAACGTCTTCTGCGACAGGATAAGGCTCAGCAGGCTTATCTGCAGAACATTTCCCATACGCTAAAAACACCGATCATGGTGATCCAGAGTTACAGCAAGGCAATCCTGGATGGAATTTATCCTAAGGGTGACCTGAATACCAGCTTGTTAACCATTAAAAATGAAGCAGATCGCACCAACAAACTGGTGCAGGATCTCCTCATGCTGAATAAAATTAAATACCTGTCTACGCGTGAGATGAAAATGGAAGAAGTGCAAATCGCACCACTAATTAACGAAATCGCAGAAAAATTCAGCAGCCGGCGTCCGGAACTGAACTGGGATATTGAGCTTGATGAGTACAGCTTGATGGGTGATCCGGATCAATGGAAAGTGGTGATCGAAAATCTGCTGGATAACGCTACTCGCTATGCCTCAGATGAGATTCAGATTTCCCTGCAGGATGATAGTCAGGGATGGTGGCTCAGAATCTGGAATGACGGAGTGGCGGTTGAGGAACCATTTCCGGATAAGATTTTTGAGGAGTATTATACAGGCAAGGGCGGACAATCCGGATTGGGACTGGCGATCGTACGGCATATCGTTGAATTGCACGGAGGGAAGGTTTGGGCGGCAAATGAAAACGGCGGCGTTGCCATAATAATCGGGTAAAAGTAATATAGAAATCCAATAACCTTAATGGTATTTTCTACTTGACTTAGGGTAGTTGCTCTTTTTGTTGGCTAACGGTCTTGGCGATACACCATTACAAATGACCGGCATCGCTTCTGATGATAAAAGCGTATTCACATTCATTTTCGCCCCATTTGCATGTCAATCTGAATCCTCTGATGCTTGCCCCCGTTTCATAATCCGAACTGGCAGAACTTAAAAATGCGGCTGGATTTGCAGCCAGGACAAAAGAGCCTTTCCCGTTTTTAAATTCGATTGGAATGGTCTGTACTTCTCTTTCCGAATATCTCGCATTTCCATTTGTCTGCAGAATGTAATCTTCCAGTTTAACAGAATCGGGCGCTGTCCCTTTAAATGCGATTTGAAATACTTGGTTCAGTTTGACATAGGGAAGGTCTGCTTTTGATTTATTTTTCATGATCGTCTGAAAAGTACCTTCTCTGTCATACATAATACTATTCCATTGGTTTAAGCCAACCACATAATTTATATCCGTCCCGGCGGCTGTAATGGCCATTGTCGGTGGTGCCAACATATTTAGGCTTGAATCGTCGGAACAAACTTGTATAATTTTGTAATAACTTTCAGATGTGATTTCATCAACGGACTGATACGGCTTTTCCACGTAATATTTACCGTTCTTTGCATAGATATAGAAAATCTCGCCATTCACCTCTGCTTTTCGGTAATCGGCAGCACTCGGAACATCATTGACACTTTGGATATTGGTTTTTTTGCCGCTGACCAACAAGTCGGCCAGGGAAGCAGGAGGAACAAACCTGTTCATGAGATCTCCATATAGAACGGTGAATTTTTCAAGTGTAGAAGCATTCTCCCATACGTTTTTAGTCATCTTTCCATTGGCCCAATCCCGGGTTCGCTGGATTGTTAAATCCTGCTGACCGTCATTTAAAACAAACTTCACGAATTCGGTATTGCCGATTAAAGCGAACATCAAAACGGCATTTTGATCGAAAACAGCTTGGTTTTCCGGCTTGGAAAAAGCTTTTTTTGCCTCCGGCGTCGTTTTATAATTTACCTCGACCATATAAGGAGTTTTATCCGTAAAAAGCTGCATCTTTGTAAAGGTTAATGTTTTTGGTACCGGCAGCCTGTGTACTATACCACCTACCTTGCTGTTGTCACCAAGATAGGGCGTCCGGTATTGATATATGTCTTGCACCAGGTTGTTTTCACCGGTTGAGGGCGTCTGCGGATTGGATATGAGTCCAACGCCGATCCATGCGACAGCGATGGCCGCAGCCATGACTATCCAAAAGACCGGTTGCTTATAACTTAATATGTTTTTAATTCTTGCTTTCACATTACTTTCGCCGAAAGCGAGAGGACCGGCATTTACCATGCGCCCATTTGCCGCCAGGGATAACAGCGAGCTGCTGTAATCCTTTTTAATCCCCGTACCAAGTTTCTTCAGCACACTTTCGTCGCAGGACATTTCCATATCCTTGGTCATCAGCACGAAGCTGATCCAAACCAGCGGATTGAACCAATGGACACACAGAGCCAGAAAAGCGATGGGCTTGATCAGATAATCCCGCCGTCTTATATGGGTCTCTTCATGCTTCAGGATATGGATTCTTTGCGTATCATTAAGTCCGGTCGGCAAATAGATTTTTGGCTTTATCATTCCCAGCACAAAGGGAGATGAAATCTTTTCGCTTACAAAAATATTGTCCTTCACCAGCATGGCGGTGCGAACCCGGTACTTCAGCCTGACATAGGCAATGACACTGTAAAGTAAAAATGAGACAATGCCTGCAGCCCAAATCACGGCCAGAACAAATAAAATGATCTGCATCGGATTGGCACTGGCGAATGGTGTTGCTGCAGGCAGGGAAGCATTGACCGCTGAATTCACAGAATTGATTCCGGTATTGATTTGCGGCTGGGCCATCATTGCAATATTGGACGGAATATACTCCATCGTACCGGAGTTTGCTCCCGTCATTTGCAAGAAGCTAAAAGCCGATGAAAAAGAAAACGGACAAACAAGCCGGAACAGAACAATGGCCCACAGGCTGTAAGAAAAAATCCGGGGAGCCTTTTTCAAACACAGCCGTGCAAGCAGGACAAATATAATGACATAGCTGGCGGTAATGCTCATGTTGACGACGTCAACAAATGAATTTTGCAGAAATTCCCCCATACTTATCCCTCCTTATAGCTGTCGATCAGCCTTTTCAGCTCGTCCGCTTCCTTTTTGCTCAAGGTTTTATCATTTAGGAAGGCGGTGATAAAACGGGGCAGTGAACCACCAAATGTTTTGTACATAAGCTGCTCACTTTCAAATTTCTGTACCTGTTCCTGTTTGACGAGGGATGTCACCACTGCATTTTCATTCTGAAAAATACCGCGGTCACACAGTTTTTTTAAAACGGTGTAGGTGGTGGACTTTTTCCATCCCAACTCCTGCTCACAGAGCCTGACAAGTTCTCCCGAACCGAGTGGCTCATTTTCCCAAACAATACTTGCAAAACGGTATTCACTTTCACCAAGCTTTAATTGCTCCACCACTATTCCTCCATGTTGGTCTATAATTATCGACCCTGTACATTGCAAGTCTATCATTATAGACCTGGCTTGTCAAAAAAACCCGGGATCCAATTTACAGACCCCGGGTTATTTGTCCCATTCTGAACTATTCTATTTTGCTTTTAAACCGGTTTTTTTGGTTTTCTTTTTATCCTGCTTGGTGGCAGCATAACTTTCTCCCGGGCCACGCTTCACACTGGTCTGGCTGGCACTTTGCTGCTTTTTCTTTTCAACCATTTGACGCATTATTTCCAAATCATTATTATTGTCTTCCATGTTTTACCCTCCGAGTATCATTTGCTTATTATTATACCACAGTTTATGTGAATCATTTACGGGGTGTGAAAATAACAGGGTAAAGCAGAAGTGTAAAAGTCTTGGATCGCAGTTGTTGAGCCAAGGCTTTTTTAGTGAAATTATTATTACATTTGGAAATTATAACCTATAAAATATGCTATGATATATAAAATAAAAGGCAGATATGTTAACCAATATACAGTTTATATTCTAGCATGATTTTATGTTGCCACTTTGGGGGTTGGAGAATGGTAACGGTAAAAATTAGGGAAACGGGTATCAAAGCAGCTATTATTCTTATATTGATTTTGCTGGGCATTACCGGTTTATCAGGTAAAAATGTAAGCGCTTATAGCATGGAACGACCACTTGATCAGGAACAGAATCAAAAAATTAATTCCATTTTATCTGAATTACAAAATCAAGACAAAACAGCAACAGAAGAATCTTCAGGGGAATCGATAGGTCTATTAAGCTCGCCACTAACCCCATCTACAAATAAGAATATAATCGTAAACGGTGATTTTGAATCTGACCTGGAAGACAAAGGTTCCTGGATTATTTATTCTGATGAAACACGAAATCGCCCGGTATTTACATGGGATGACCACACGTATAATGGTCAGTCCGGTAATTCAGTCAGCATTCAGGGAAATGATGTACGCGGCGCGCTTATGAATAAGATAACAATTAAACCGGGGAATACATATTCATTTAGTGCCTTTGGGAAAGCCTCTAATGTCACCGAAGATGGAGTAAGTATTTACATAGCTCAATATGACAAAGATGGAGATTTGATTGGTGGAACAGAAAACTATTTTATGGAGGGTGGAACCTTTGACTGGGATCAGGCAAAGGTAAATTTTGTATCAAATCCAAAGGCAAGCCGCGCTTATATTATTCTAATGCTGGATGGTTCGGGTACTGTTTGGTTTGATGATATTTCTTTAACTAATTTGGGAGCCATTCCAACGTCGCCACTTGAATTATCAGCAAACCCTGGAACCAATATAAGTACGTTTAAAGGATTTAAGGTGACTTTAGACGGAAGTAAGAGTCTGACTTCCGAAGGGACTTCTTTAGGTTACAACTGGAGTATTTTATCTCAGCCGGAAGGAAGCAGCTGTGTCTTATCCGATACCAATACGGCAAACCCATACTTTACACCGGATGTTGCCGGGGATTATGTTGTATCGCTTACTGTAGATGATGGCTTGGGCAATACTGATACGAAACAAGTTACGGTTAGAGCTAAATTATTTAATGATATAACGGATGATGCAGATTATAACATGCTGTTTAACTTAACGAAGAATATTACTTCTGGATATACGTTTCAAGATTTTATTCCGCTTGTTGATGGTTGGATAATTATCGGAGAAACCAACAAGAACCAGGTGATTATTCTTAATGCGATAACAGGAGATATAGCAAAGACATACCAACTGCAAGCAACACCCAATAGAATAGATTTTGATTTTGAACATGGGATAATCATTGCAACGCAATCTGTTACCAATAACATAGCCAAAATTGATGTTAATGCGGATGAGGTCACCTA
>Ga0209340_1001674_pt1 | contig 14847 bp, 13 predicted proteins | sample EPASupsiteSAE323_FD_187266 | JGI IMG/M metagenome (GOLD analysis project Ga0209340, IMG submission 187266) | Bioremediated contaminated groundwater from EPA Superfund site, New Mexico - Sample SAE3-23 (SPAdes) (version 2) | ecosystem: Environmental > Aquatic > Deep subsurface > Groundwater >... | reverse complement strand
TGTAAAGGCAATTTAGAAATGTCCTACCCGCCAGCAATTTAGAAATGTCCTATCTGCTGTTTATTATCGCTATTCTCCTTTTAAAAGAAGCATCCTTCCAAGGATGATTGACTGGTGGTTTCCAGTCAGATTTCTTCCTTGTTAAGGCGGGAACCATTGTTTCTATTTCCCTCTTCGGTTTCTTCGGAAGAGTGAAAAAGTTTAAGTACTTTCCTCTCTGTTTTATCTTCACTTCTCCGCTGATTCTCGTTTCTACAGTTACCTTGCTTTTCTTTAAAACAGTCAGCGGCTGTTCTTGCTCTAACTGATAGTAACTATTCAAATATCTAACCACGTAATCATTACCGATTGTTCGTTCTTTCTTTACAGAAAACACTTCTTCTAGATTAGCATTATTCTTCCTATGTAAATCTTTCTTCCCTTTCGGAACAACTCCAAATTTCTTATTAAACCAAGGAACAAATTCATCCCTTAGGAATCGATTCGCTTCTTCAATCGTTTTAATCTCCCTATATCTCATCTCTTTGATCAATCTCGTCTGGAGAGTCTTCCAGAGTCTCTCAATCCTACCTTTAGCCTGTGGGCTATTGGCAGTAATTGGCAAGATATCTAATTCCCGCACTGCTTTCTCAAACTGAGTTAACACATCCTTATTATCTTCTGCACTCTTGTGATTTACCTTGTAGGTCGCAAATTTATCAAGGTAGATACTAATTGGCTTCCCATACTTCTCAATGTATTCTTTCCAGAAAGAGAAAACGGGAATTATTCCTTCGCTTTTTTCGAATTGGAGTTGAGTAATCTTTCCAGTCGCATCATCAATTGAACCTAGAAGACATTGCTCCTCATCTACTTCGTAGAGCCAATGCTCGTAACTACCATCGAATTGTTCCATTTCTCCAAAGTTGCTTTTTCGTTCTCTCTGACACCTATATTCCGAAACCTTTCTCTTCTTTCCAATCCACAATTTTTCATCAATCATTAATTGTCTTACCGTCTCCTTATTAATCTCTATCTTGTTTTCATCTCTCAAATGTTCAAAAGCCATGATCGGAGTGAAGTAGGGATACTTTTCATTAATGACGGTTTTAACCTTATTAATGAAAATTTCATCAAACTTCCTATTTCCAATCTTGCCTCTACTACTATGGATTATTCCTTTAGGACCTAGCTTAATGACTCTTCGCTTCAATCTTCTTATTTGTCTCACTGACAAATTTAATTGTTTTGACGCATCTGTTCCATTGATTCTTTTTTCAATTAAATTGTTAATGATGAGCAATCTTTCCGCTTCTTGTTTTGTCATGGTAATTGTCTCTTTGTTCATGTATTTTCCAGTTATTTTAATGTAACTGGTTAATACCACAAAGAGCGTTACTAGGACATTTCTATATTGCTCATACTAGGACATTATCATATTGCCTCAACATATCTTTCTTTTATAGCTTTTTATTATTATTTATTTTACTATTGCCACACTCCTTGTAAAACTCAAGAACTCTATCAGCCACTTTTTCCCAAGAGTATTTCTTGACTTCTTCCAATCCCCATTCCCCCATCTCTTTTCTCAGGTTTTCATCCTTGATGAGTTTTTCCAATTTGGCAGTTAAGCTTAAAACATCTTTCGGCTCAGCTAAATATTCTTCCCCTTTGGTTCCTCTCAATAATTCCCTGTAGCCGAGATTGCCAAACCCGCAAACCGGTTTTCCCAAAGCCATTGCTTCCAATAAAACGATGCCGAAGCTTTCTCCGAAGATGGCCGGACTGCAATAAATATCGCAGGAAGAGAAATATTGAGGAATCACTTCCCCGCTCTGTGCACCTTCCCAACAGACTTCTTTGAGATTATTATCCTTGGCGTATTTTTCGCACTCTTCTCGCAAAGGACCATCTCCGACTATAATTAAGCGGAGATTGTCATATTTCTCCTGCAGGTTTTTATACGCTTCCAACAAATAAATCAAACCTTTTCTTTCTTCCAATCTTCCCAGGAAAAGAATATTGATTTTATCATTTCCAAACTTTTCCAATCTTTTAACCGAGGGATTGAATTCATTTAAATCAATTCCGTTGGGAATCACTTTTTTAACTCCCTGAAAACCTTTGAATAAGTTTAAATTAAAAGAAGCGACCCCGATCACCCCACCCACCTTCCTGTTAATTGTTTTTCCCAATATCTCAATCATTTTTTCCATAACCGGATTGGCTTCGGTATTGGCATGGAAAGTAACCACATTCAAGGCCTCTGATTTTTCCAAAATCTGCATGGCCGAAGGAACGATAAAGTTATGAAAATGGAGAACATCAAATTTCTCCCTTTTCAAAACTTTGCCGATCGACAAGGGATTGAAATTAATGCACAAATCGCCCTGCGTCCCCGCAACATTAACCGGAATCGAAGTCCCCAGCATGATTACATTGTCCCCGTACTTCTCTCCTCTCTTTCTTCGGGGAACGATTATTTTGGTTTCTATTCCTCTTTTTTGAAATTCCTCAGAAAGTCCCATGATGTGACTCTTGACTCCTCCGGGATTAGCAAAAGAATGGAAAGAAACAAAGCCTACTTTCATTGTTTGACGTTTATTTTGATGTTTGCTACATTATACTTAATGAGTGCAGAAATATCAAATACAAGAGTGCCTCCCCAAGACATTGAAGCGGAAAAGAGTCTGCTCGGTTCTTTGATGTTGGATAAGGAAGCAATCACCAAGGTTGCCGATATTTTGCATGACGAAGACTTCTATAAGAGGAATCACCAATACATCTATCAGGTCATTGAAGACCTGTTTGTCAAAGGAGAGCCGATTGACCTGATTTCCGTTTCTTCAAAATTGAAAGGAAGGAATCAATTGGAAAACATCGGCGGAACAGCATATCTGACAGAATTGATAAACACCGTTCCCACTGCCAGCCATGTCATGAGCTATGCCAAAATCGTCCAGAAGAAAAGAATCTTAAGAGATTTGATTTCAGCCGGCGGAGATATCAGCTTAATGGGATACAAGGAAGAAGAAGAATCAGACGAGCTATTGGATGGTGCCGAAAGAAGAATTTTCAGCATTACTCAAAAGAACTTAACCCAATCCTTTTTACCCATCAAGCCTTTCTTGGAAGAGGCCTTTGAAAGAATCGACAGGATTTCCAAGCAGAAAGGAACTTTGAGAGGAATAGCAACCGGATTTAAATCGTTAGATTCAATGCTTTCCGGATTGCAGAATTCCGACTTGGTTATTTTGGCGGCCAGGCCTTCCATGGGAAAATCAAGCTTGGCCTTGGATATCGCCAAGAATGTCGCTTTAAAGGAAAAGAAGCCGGTCGGTATCTTTTCTCTGGAAATGAGCAAGGACCAATTGATTGACAGATTGATCAGTTCAGAATCAAACATTGATTCATGGAAGATAAGGCAAGGAATGCTTTCGACCCAGGGAGAACAGAATGATTTTGTCTGTATTCAGCATGCTTTGGGAACTCTTTCCGAGGCCCCGATATACATTGATGATGCTTCCAGTTGCAGTGTTCTCCAAATGAGAGCCATGGCGAGAAGATTGCAAGCCAGCCACGGTTTGGGTTTAATCATTATCGACTATTTGCAATTAATCGACCCGGGTAATAAATTGGCCAGCAGTGTCCAACAGATTACCGACATATCAAGACAATTGAAAGGATTGGCCAGAGAATTGAATATTCCCGTTTTAGCCTTATCTCAACTATCTAGAGCGGTCGAACAAAGAACTCCCAAGATTCCCCGACTTTCCGATTTGAGAGATTCTGGTTGTTTAGCCGGTGAAACCCTGATTACTCTCGCCGATACAGGAGAAAGATTATCCATTAAAGAATTGGCCGAAAGAAAAGAACAGTCCCCTGTTAGCATTTTAGCTATGGACGAAAACTACAAAGTCAGACCGGCAACAATGTCAAAGGCCTTTTATTCAGGCAAAAAGAAGGTCTATGAATTAACCACCAGAAGCGGAAGGAAGATAAAGGCCAGTGCCAACCACCCTTTCTATAAATTGGAAGGCTGGAAGAGATTGGACGAATTAAAAGAAAATGATTGTGTTGCCTTGCCGAGAAGTATAAACATCAATAATCCAAAAAACGAGTTAAAAAACGAAGAATTGATTCTTTTAGCCCATCTTTTGGGAGACGGATGCATTCTTCCCAAGCAGCCATTCCACTATACCAATTGCTATGAAGAGAATATAGAAACGGTTAATAATGCAGCTGATAAATTATTTGGCATAAAAGGCAGAATTGTTAAACAGGAGAACTGGTATCATACCTATCTCTCCAGTCCATACAGGTTGTCCCGCAATAAACATCACCCCATAACAGATTGGTTTAATAATCTTGGTATTGGCTTGATTCGTTCATATGACAAAGTTATTCCCGAAAAAGTATTTTCTTGCGACAGAAATAAAATAGCACTGTTTTTAAGAAATCTTTGGTCAACAGATGGAAACTTGAGTTGGAAAAAGATGAAAGGAAGAAGCCTTTCCGGCAGTATTTATTATTCCACTACCAGTAATAAAATGGCTGAACAGGTCCAGCATCTTCTTTTAATGCTGGGAATTCAAAGCACGATAAGAAGTTCGGTTAAAGAAGGATATAGGCCTAATTACAATATTTTTGTTGAGGGTTCTCAAAATCAATTAAAATTCCTTTCTTTGGTCGGTATCGCCGACAGGAGAAAAGAAATAATTCCTCAAATGATAGAAGAGCTTAATAAGATAGTTCCCAATCCTAATAATGACGTAATACCCGGAGAAGTTTGGTCAATGGTGATAAATCCTGTCAGAGAAGAGGCCCTGGTGAGCTGGAGAGATTTTGCCGACAAATTAGATATTTCATATAATGGTTCAGCTTTATTCAAAAATGGGGTTTCAAGAGAAAGAATGGGCAGAATTTGTTTCGCTCTTGAAAGTGAAAAAATGTCCAACTTAGCCGAATCAGATTTGTATTGGGATAAAATAGATTCCATTAAGGAACTATGTGTTGAAGATGTTTATGATGCTACCGTTGAAGGCCTCCATAATTTTGTCGCCAATGATTTAATCGTCCACAACAGCATTGAGCAAGATGCCGATGTTGTTTTGTTTATCTACAGAGAAGACGCCTATCAGGAAGAGTCCCCCAGAAAAGGCGTGGCCGATATTATTATCGCCAAGCACCGAAACGGACCCATCGGAAGAGTGGAATTATTCTTTGATAAACAAAGAGCCTGCTTCAGAAACATTGAAACAGGCCGTGATTCGTTTGAGAATGATATTGGATTTTAGTTCTTGATTTCTACAATCTCGACTTCGGTAAAGGACTGTCTGTGTCCTTTTTTTAGTGTATATCTCTTCTTGGGTTTTTTCTTGAAGGTCATCACCTTGTCTCCTTTGGCTTGTTTTAAAACCTTTCCGGTAACGGTAGCTCCTTTAATCAACGGCTCTCCGACAATAACATCCTTTCCGTTTTCAATCAAAAGCACGTTGTCAAAAACAACATCCTTTCCGGTTTCAATGTCTAATTTCTCAATCTTTAGTTTGTCTTTCGGAGAAACTCTGTATTGCTTTCCCCCTGTTTTTATTACTGCTAACATGTTTTTTTGCTTAATTAATACCCTCTGTTTATATCATTTTATGGACCAAGAGTCAATATTAACTACTTGAAGAAAAGCTCGGTCAGGATGAAAGCGATATAGATGAACAAAAGAATCATCGCCTCTTTTTTGCTGATATGGCTGTCGTTTTTTATAAACAGGAAGAAGAAGAATATGGCGATAAAGAGGAAGATTCTGGCCACTCCGAAAGGAGAAAAGTCGGTAATGTAAATCGGGCTTATCAATGAAACCACGCCCAAGACCAAAGTGGCCGGAGCGACGATTGTTCCCATCAGGTCTCCCAAAACCATCCATTCCATTTTTTTTCTGGCTGCCGTTATGGCAAAGAATATTTCCGGAGCACAGTTTCCCAATCCGACGATAAAGAGACCGATCATGGCAATCGGCCAGTCAAAGGTTATGGCAAAGTATTTGGCCGACCTGACGATTCCCTCGGAAGCTACAGCGAAAACGGCCAAGCAAGCGATGATTTTAAAGATTCCGGAAAAAGAAGCTTTAAAGCTTTGAGTGATAGAACCTTTGTCTTCACACTCCTTGCTGAATCTTTCTTTTTTGGAAAACAGCCAAGCGACATAAACGAAGAACGTTGCAATCATTATTACTCCGTCGGCTCTGGAAAGGACATTGTCCCAGATTAAAAATATTGGCAATACTGCCGCAATGATTGTGAAGAGAAGGGTGTCGTGAACAGTTTTGCTTTTAGCCGGTATTCCGTTTCTGGCAAAAAGAGCAGCTAAAGCAATGGCAAGGGTTAAGTCAACCACGTTTCCCCCGATAACATCTCCGAAAGATAATTGCGGAATGCCGTGCAGAGCGGAAGATATGCCGACAAAGAGATTGGGCAAAGAACCGACAAAAGCCATTACCAGGAAAGAAACCACGAACTCTTTCCATCCCAAGAATTTGGCAATTTTAATCAGGCTTTTAACAATCAGTTCTCCCGAAAAATAGAAAGCGAGACAGGAGGCAAGGAAAACCAGAATGTAGAGTAATGTGGTCATTTCTTGTGTAAAGTTTATTGTTTATCTTATTATATTATATCCTTCTATTTTTACAATAATTTCGGAATGGTAAAAACCATGAAATGGGAAGAATACATTTTGCTTGTCGAAAGGTACCTTTCCCCGTTCTTTTCAAAAAAGTATCCGGCTCCCATTTGTTCAAGAAATACAAAACCCTGATTTTCCATTGCTTTAACAAGAGAATCAGAATTTTTTGTCAGATATTTTTCATTATCTATCTTTACCGCATCCGCACCAAGCATTAATTTGGGCAGAGCCAAAGCTATACCGAGATGGTTTTCGTCTTGGCTGAGAGCCCGGCCGAAAATCAAGAGATAGGTAAAACAGATAAGTAGTATTATTCCGAATATTAAAACTATAACTTTGTATTTCGAAAGACTATTCATATTATAAGCGGTCCTAACCGGATTCGAACCGGTGTTCTTAGATTGAGAATCTAATGTCCTAGGCCTCTAGACGATAGGACCAATACAATACTTAAATATCATATATATCACTTATTGTCCAAGGTTTCCGTATCGTAATCGGGAGGTATTTGCCAGTAGTCGAGGATGTATTTGGCCAGGTCGTGGAAAACCGGCACGGCCGAATATTCCGATGTTTTGGTTGCGGTCGGGTTATTCAATTTAACCAGAATGATGAACTTGGGATCAAGAGCCGGAGCGAAACCCATGAAAGTTTGCCAGGTATGGTCAGAGTAGCCCGATTTGTTGATTCCCAAAGAGGTGTACGGGACTTGGGAAGTTCCGGTTTTTCCTCCAATCCAATAACCTTCAACTTTGGCCAAATGTCCGAAACCCTTTTCAACCACATTAATCAGCATTTGCCTTAATTGAGTGGTTGTTTCTTTGGTCACCACGTTTTCCCTTACCATCTGGGGCTCTATTTCCTTTGTTTCCCCGGCTTTGGTTATCTTTTCGACTATATATGGCTTATACAGCTTTCCCCCGTTGATAACGGTGGAAAAGGCCCTAATCATCTGCAAAGGGGTTATGCCTATTCCTTGCCCGAAAGAAACATTGCCGAAAGTGACTTCGATTTTGTTGTCCAATGCTTTCCTAAGTTCTTTATTGGAAGAAGAAACTTCTCCGGCCAGATCAATTCCGGTGTCTTCAAACATCCCTAAGTTTTTGAGATAGCTATAGAACTTCTGGTGGCCGATTTGGCTTTCGGCATACATCACTCCGGTATTGATTGAGTTTTGGAGAATTTCGGTCATGGTAACCTTGCCCCAGATTTTATTAGAATAATTGTATACTTTGTATGTGCCGAATTGTTTGTATCCCAAGGTATCGTCAAAAACAGTTTCAGGAGTGACGGCTTTTTCATTGATGGCCATACTCATGGTTACCGGTTTGAAAATGGAACCCGGTTCAAACAGTTTCTGAGTGCAGGAGTTCTGGAAATAATCCATTTTTTCATTCTGGTAGTTGTTGGGATTGAAATTGGGAGACTGGGCCATGGCGATTATCTTTCCGGAATTGGGATCCATAACGATTATTTCTCCTCCCTCGGCATCGTATTTATCAACTCCTTCTTTCAAAACCTTTTCGGCCACGAATTGAATATTGTAGTCAATGGTCAATCCCAAGTTCGACCCATTGATGGAATCTTTCTCGGTTAAATTAAGAAGAAAACTGTACGGGTTCTTTTCGGTTTTTTCCAAAGTGGTCTTTCCCTGCAGTTGTTCATTGTAATATCCTTCGAGGCCGTACTGCCCTTCTCCATTTTCATTGATGAAGCCGATCAATTGCGATCCGGTTGCTTCCTGCGGATAATATCTTTTGGTTTTGTATCCGATATGAATTCCCGTTAAGCCCAAGTCAGTCACTTCTTCAGCCTTGTCCGCCGCTATCTTTTCCAAAACTATTTCATAGAAGCTTCCCTCTTTGTTCATTAAATTGAGAAGAGTGTTTTTGTCCTTATTGATAACCGGAGATAAAAGTTCGGCGGTTTGTTCTTTTTCTTTGATTTCTTCGGGAGAAATGAAAAGATAGGGCTCTTTCTCGGTCATAGCCAGAACTTCCCCGTTTTTGAAAGAAACCTCTCCTCTTTCCCCCTGGGTTTCGGACAAGGATGTCTGCTGTCCCTGGGCCATGGCTTTATAGAAATCACCCTGGTTTATCTGTAAATAAAATAAGCGGGATAAAACTATCCCTCCTATTAAAAAGACGATTATAATGACAAAATTTATCCTTCCGTTATTCATCATAATTATTTGGCGGCAAGAGCAGATGCTTCGGAGACAACAATGTAGTCGAACTTAGAAACCTTTTGAAAACCTTCAGCTACCACCTTTTCTTCGATGTTAACCAGATTTCTGTCTTTAGAGACAGCCAACTTCAATTCGGCGGTTTCTTTCTTTAAATCTTTAATTAACGATTCTCTTTCCCCTCTCATATATCCTGCCTCCGTCAATTTTACTACCTGGAAGACATAAAAGCAAACCAAAACGAAAGCAAGTATTACGGCAATTATGAAAAATCTTTGTGAATCTGTTTTGGCTATTGTCATATTTTTATTCCTATTCTTAATTTTGACGATCGGCTTCTCGGGTTGGCTTTGATTTCTTCCTCTCCGGGAACAATCGGCTTACTTGTTATTATTTTCATTTCCCCACTCTTTTCTTTTTCCTTCAAGAACTCTTTAATGATTCTGTCTTCCAAGGAATGGAAGGAAATAGTCATCAATCTTCCTCCTTTATTGAGAATCTCAAGAGCTTGCGGCAATGCTTTCTTAAAATTGTTCAATTCGTCATTAACAGCGATGCGCAAGGCCTGGAAAGTTCTGGTGGCAAAGTGTGTCTTGCCGTGGTGATAGAACCCCGGTGTCGCTTCTTTAATGATTTGGACCAATTGCAAGGTGCTTTTTATCCTCTCTCCTTTTCTTCTCTCGACTATCTTTTTCGCTATCTTTCGGCTGAACTTTTCTTCTCCGTATTCTTCTAATATTTTTTCAATATCTTCTTCTCTCCATTCGTTTAATATTTCTTCGGCGGTTACGTCTCCCGAATAACTCATCACCAAGGGTTCGTCTTTTTGAAAGCTGAATCCCCTTTTTGATGAATCGACATGATAGGAAGACATTCCGATATCGAACAACACTCCTTTTATCTTTTCAAATCCCTTCTCTTCAACAATCTTTTTCAAATTAGCATATGAATCGTTGACCGCTACCAATCTTTCTTGTTTTTCAACTTGTTCGAATATTTCTTTATCTATTTCAATTCCCAGCACTTTTCCATTCGGTCCGTTTCTTTTCAATATTTCTTTGGTATGTCCGCCGCCGTTCATTGTGCAGTCGACATAGTTCTCATTCGGCTGGATATCATCGGTTATTTCTTTTAACAATACTGGTATGTGCATTTTATATTCCCAATTCTTTTAATCCTTCGGCAATGTCCCCGACCTGAGTATCGGTTGTCTGTCCGTATTTCTGCCATCTTTCCTCATCCCAGATTTCAATTCGGTCGAACAATCCGGCGATCACCACACTTTTTTTCAATTTGGCGTATTCTTTTAAATAATCGGGGATTAAAATTCTTCCCAAGCTGTCGACGGCCACATCCATGGCTCCGGCCAACATTACTCTACTAAAACTTCTGGCGTTTGATTGCGATAAAGGAAGTTTGCTCAATTTATCAGCCAAAACATCCCACTGTTTCTGTGGGTATAAAAAAAGGCATCCGTCTATTCCTCTGGTTAAGACTGCGCCTTCAGCTAAAACACTTCTAAACTTGGTCGGTATGGTTAACCTCTTCTTGGGGTCCAAATTATAGTTGTATTGTCCGATTATCATATTTGGGTTATGCACAATGGTTTTGGGTTTTCCACACTTTCCCCCACTTATTAACACTGTACCACCATTTTACACCACCGCATTTAACTTGTCAACCACTCGTCAACACATCAAAAAACCCTTTATTTAAAAGGGTTTTGAGAGTTATCCACAGTGTTTTATTTTATCCCCGTTTTCCCACTTTAGTATAGTACCAATTAAGAGACGATAACCGAGAAAGTGTTTGGATCTATTTGAATCCTGCTTCCATTAGGAATCGAGTCGTTTAATAAGGCTTTGGCGAGTGCATTCTCAACTTTATCCTGAATCACTCTTTTCATTTCTCTCGCTCCGAAGACCGGGTCGTAGCTTAATTCAACTATTTTGTTTTTCAATTCTTCGGTAATGATTAATTGCGTTTTCTTTTGAGAAAGATTCTTATTCAGCTTTTCCAGGTTTATCTGGGCAATACTCATTAAGTCCTCTTTGGTCAAAGATTTGAAAACAATCACTCCGTCAAATCTGTTGATGAATTCCGGCCTGAATGTTCCTTTCTCAAAGATGGCGCTTAACAGTTCTTTCTTTATCTCCGGCATTTCCTTATTCGCTCCTATTGCCTTTAAAATGGTCTGGTAGCCGGCATTAGAGGTGGCGATGACGATAGTGTTCATAAAGCTCACCTTCCTTCCCAGATTGTCATTTACATACCCTTCATCCAAAACCTGCAAGAAGATATTTAAGACATCGGGATGGGCTTTTTCAATTTCATCCAGCAAGACCAAAGCAAAAGGACTTTCTCTGACTGCGGTGGTCAATATTCCTTCCTCTTTCTCCGAACCCAACAATCTTTGGATATCATCAATTCTCTGGAATTCGGACATGTCGATTCTAATCATTTTGTCTTCCGAGCCGAAATATGTTTCGGACAAAGCTTTAGCGGTTTCTGTTTTGCCTACACCGGTCGGTCCCAAAAACAAGAAACTTCCCATCGGGCCTTTTCTGGTTTGCACCCCGGTTCTCGCTCTTCTCAAAGCGGAGGAAATTTCTTTAATGGCCTCAAGTTGTCCGATAACCCTTTTGTGTAATATTCCTTCCAAGTTTAAAAGAGTTTCTTTTTCTTTACTCCTTATCTTTCCCACCGGTATCTGTATCTTTTCCGAAAGTATCTTATCAACATGTTCAGGTAATACGGCCGCACTGTCTACATACCTTCCGCTGTATATCACCGTTTCTTCAAGAAGGTTTTGCGCCTTTTGCGGAAAAGGAAAATTATGAACATACTTTTCGCAAGTGCTGATAATTTCTTTTAAGGTTATAAAAGGAATGAATTTTTCGTATTTGTTTTCCAGTCCGAAGACTTTGTTTTCCAAAACCTGCAAAGTTTCATCTTTGTTCATTTCTTCAACTTCCACTTTTTCAAACTGAGCCAATAATGAAGGTTTGTTTTCAATATAATGGTGGAGTCCTTTCAAGGAAGTCAGACAGATTGTTTTAAATGAAGAAAGATTCAGGTATGGTCCGATGATTCCGGAAATATCAACCACTCCGGCCTTCTGTTCCCCTCCCAAGAAGTCATGAACATCATTGATGATTAAAACAACGTTTCCGGCATTGGCCACTTCTCTGAAACACTGGTCCAAAACCCTTTCCATTTGTTCAAAGGAAGAAATGTTCGATGACAAGGTGAGTATGTCCAATTCAATAAAACGATTATTGTTCAGACTGGGAACAGATTGGTTTGATAAAGTTTTTTTGATTAATCCGTGGATGATGTTTTTTCTTCCCGCTCCCGGTTCTCCGATAATCAAAACATTGCCGGCATCTTTTTTGGAAAGAATTCTTTCAACTATCGGAACCAAATCCTGATGACCGACAATATCTTCAAATCCCCTTCTTTTGACTTCATTGGTCCAGTCGGTTGAAAAGCTATCAAGAGTGGGAGTATATCCGGCCGTCCAATCTCTGCCGATTGAGCCTGCTTTTAAAAGGTTTTCATAGCTCCACCAGCATTTGCTCTGCTGTATTCTTCTATATACTCTCTCCTGCCATTCGTTAACTTTTTCAAAATCTTCGGCCTCAAGTTCGGAATCGGTGATGATTTGTTGCAGGCCGGGTTCAACTTTAGCCAGAGCCGAAATAATATCACCTTCCTTTATCCCCTCTCCATTTCTTTTCAAAGCCATCTTCCCCGCTCCCTCGATAATCGCTTCAAAGTTTTCTTTGATTGTTTGTTCCGTCTGAGGATTGTTCTTCAATTGTTCTTTCAGTCCTTTGAAATCGATAAAGAGGCGTGAGAAAATGAAAATTATCCTTTGATTCTTTTCATCGAGGAAATGATAAAGCAGGTTTGACGGGCTGGGATATCTCGAGCCGATATTCTTCCCGTCTTTAAAAGCTTCGCTCAAATACTTGGCCGACTTCAGGCTCAAGAAAGAAGCCAGATTGTATTTTTTATCCGACAGGGCTTTTTCCAAGGTTGTTCCTCTTTTGGGACTCTTTAAGCATTCTTCAAAAAACCAATTAAGATTCTTCATTATAATCCACAAAGAGACAAACAGGATTATCGCTCCTTCGATTTGTTTCAGGTCGTTGTGTTTGTAAAAGCTGTAGCCGAGGAAGATAATGAAACCCAAAGACAAGAAGAAAGCAACCTTTTCCAAAATCCTAAAGCACCAGAAAAGGGCTTCGACTTCGACCACTCCGTATATTTCAGATTTTTCCAGATTAATCATAGGTATTTAAAGCTGTATATTAAGAAGTAAATCGCCAGAAAAGGATAAACAATGGAAAGGATGGTTGCAGCTATTCCGACAATCAGGATAATAACTTCGTAAACAACGAAGAAAACAATCAGGAAAAGGCGCATTACAAATCCTATCGCCCTGGTGATGATATTGGAAAAAGCAACCTCAATCCATTTGCCCGGATCGAATCCCCTGCCGTAGTCCCAGATGTATCTTCTCCAGGGAGAAAAGAGCGACCTTAATGTTTCCTTTATCGAAAAGAATTCGGAACCGAAAACGAGGTAATTTTTGGTAATGGTCAAAACCTTTTTAGGTGTGAGTATTAGTTGCCAGTATAGGTATTTGATAAAAATATTCATGTCCTTTGGCGAAAATTTGAATGGTTAATATAATTATAACGGTTTTAATTAAAATGTCCACAAGAAAAGAACTTGACAATAATTAATCTACAATTATAATGATAACATCATTAAAAAAGGTCGGCACTTTATAATAAAAAAAGAACCAAAAGTGTTCACAATTAACCTTTAATAAACAGGTATGATTTTTGAAGAAACTAAATTGTTACTTGAAGAAGAAAACGAAGAAGAATCTTGCGAAGTCGAAGATGAAGTTGAAGAAGTGAGCGGAGAATTCGGAGAGGATGAAGATGAATTTACTGCTGATGACGATGACGATGACGACATTGATGACGATGACATCGACGATGACGACATTGATGACGATGACATCGACGACGATGATGTCACACAAGATGAAGAGGAATAAGATAAATCAACGGCCCCGCAGGAGCGGGGCTTGTTATTTGCCTTTTTCTTCTTGAGTTGCTATTATTCATATATAATAATAAATAAACCATTATGGAAAAACAGATGAACAGGTGGAGAATCGCCACTTTGGTCTTAGCGGTTTTATCGGTTGTTATGGCGGTTATGCTTTCGCAATCGACATTTGCTCCATCCGAAAAGGCAGTTAATGCGGCGGTTGACTACGTTAACAAATATTTGCTCCAAGCCGGCATCACAGCCAAATTGGACAAGGTTGAATCGGAAAGAACAGCTCCCTTTCAGAAAATCACTCTTGATGTTAATGGACAGAAATTCGCTTCATTTGTGAGCGTTGACGGAAAGTATCTATTTGCTCAGGATCCGATTAATATCAGCAAAGTTCCGGACATGAGCGGAGAGCCGGAAATGTTACAAAAAGAAGCCACTGATGTTGAGGGAAGCTTTAAAGAAATAACCGGAGTCGATGTTTGTAAAGAAAGCGACAAGCCGATAGTGTACTTCTTCGGTTCAACAACCTGCCCTCATTGCATATGGGAAAAACCAATATTGCAATCGGTGGTTGAGCAATTCGGTGACGCAGTTTCCTACCACGAAAACATTGATTCACAGACAGACATAGATGTATTTAATAAATACAGTTCCGGCGGAGTTCCCATGTTAGTTGTCGGATGTAAATACTACAGAAGCGGTTCCGGTGAAGCAATCGGCGAAGAGGCCGAAAAAGAAGCTTTACAGAAAGTAATCTGCAGAGCCACAGGAAATTTACCGGCCAGTATTTGTCAGTAATTGAAATCAAGAGCCACTCGAAAGAGTGGTTTTCTTCTTACAGGCAACCCCGCTTAGAGGCGATGGCGATTTCAAAGCTTGCTAGCCCGCCGGAGGGCGGGGTGGAATGTTGCTTCTCTTAACAC
>Ga0209340_1001673_pt1 | contig 14858 bp, 21 predicted proteins | sample EPASupsiteSAE323_FD_187266 | JGI IMG/M metagenome (GOLD analysis project Ga0209340, IMG submission 187266) | Bioremediated contaminated groundwater from EPA Superfund site, New Mexico - Sample SAE3-23 (SPAdes) (version 2) | ecosystem: Environmental > Aquatic > Deep subsurface > Groundwater >... | reverse complement strand
TACATTTGGCCCTACCATGCCATGACGGGTGGTATCGGCCATGCCTTAGTCTCTTCTGTTCATGAGGCAGAGTTTTTCCACAGCATTGCCAGAAAGGCCCGCACTGATTTCCAGATCAAAGGCGGCAGTATCATTACCGAAAACTATTCGGTTTTGGCTCCTGAAGTGATGACAGATCAGAAGGGAAACGCTCTCGCTCAGAGAAACATCAACTTCATCAAAGCGTTGATAGAGTCCGACATGATCATCATCGCCGGTCAGGCAAAATCTCATTGCGTGGCCTACACCATCTATGATCTTCTCGAAAAGATCAAATGTAAAGATCCGTCGTTGGCGGCAAAAGTGTATATCCTTGAGGATTGCACTTCGCCTGTGGTCATTCCTGGTGTTGCCGATTTCACTGATCAGGCAAACAAAGCATTCGCTGAATTCAGCGCTGCTGGTATGCATTTGGTCAAGAGTACCGATCCCATCACCAGCTGGCCCAACTCTCCGATTAAGTAAGCCTAAAAGGCAGAAAGGTAAAGGTAATATTATGTCCAAAAGCAGTACGGGAGATGTTAAAGATCTTCTTCAGGGTGCTCGAGATGAAGGGCTTCTTTCTGACTGTTCAATGATGGTCATCGACAACATCGATCTCGGCGCTCAGGTGCAGGCAGCCATGGGCATTCCGGCCATGGAGGCACAGAGTAGTGAAGTCATTATTCTCAATATCCTCGTTGATGACTCTGGATCAATTGCTGGATATGGTAACGAAGACTCGGTACGTAAGGGTTGCAATATGGTTTTGGATTCCCTGATGGCCACAAAACAAAAAGGCAGTATCTTCGTCCATATTCGCTACATCAACGGCAAGGTTCTCTGTCCATATGTTTCATTGGCCAATGCACCCAGACTCGATAGTTCAAACTATCAGGCTAATGGTGGCACTCCTCTCTACGATGAGATCGCGGCTTTGTTGGCCACCGCCATCGCTAAAACTCAGGAATATTCTGAACAGGGAATTCCGGCTCGATCCATTTCGGTGATCATTACCGATGGTAATGATCAATACTCGAGAGTTCACTCTTCCAAAGATGTTGCCTCTTTGGTCAAAGACATGTTGGCCATGGAGTCACACCTCATTGTTGCTATGGGTATCAGTGATGGAAATACCGACTTCAATAGTGTTTTTGCCGGAATGGGTTTTGATCTGAAATGGATCTTGACTCCGGCAAACACGGGCCACGACATTCGGGAAGCTTTCCGAACCGTCAGCCAGTCGGCCGTTCGTGCTTCGCAAACCGCCACCTTCACCGATCTTGGTGGTTTTGGTAACCCGTAACGACTGATAAGTCAAAGAAACGATGCATTGCGCATTGAAGTATTTGATTAGTTAGTCAATTCCCCAATGGGAAGCTTTAGTTTGATCTTCGGATCGAGCAAAAAGCTTCCCATTTTTTTTGGTCAAAAAAAAGACACCCAGTACTTGTTTGTGCGTAAACACAAAAAGTTGGGTGTCTATAGAGACAAGGTTCTAAATCAGTCGAGATGGTAAGCTACCTTTATGGCAGCAATAGTGTTTGGGTCTCCCATAACTTTTCCTGGAGCATCGCTCAGTTTAATTACAGGTTTACCCTGGCACTCACTCATTTTGATCACGATGTTCAAAGCTTTGAAATCAAGATCGTTAGTGAGATTTGTGCCTACGCCAAAACTGACGCGGATTTTACTCACATACTCCAAGTAAAGGGGGACAATTATTTCTTCAGTAATTTTGAGATTATCTGAAAAAACAATATATTTGGTCAGAGGATCAATTCCCATTTTTTGGTAATGTTCGATTATCTTATCCGCAAAAGTTCTGGGATCGCCAGAATCATGACGAACACCGTCGTAGCTACGAGTAAGTGTTCGATCAAAATCTTGAAAGAAAACCGCCGTAGAAAACGTGTCTGGTAGGGCATAACCCAGATTGTCATCATATTCTTGTTGCCACACATGGAGTGCCCTGCCTTCAGCTTGGCGAATATCGTCGACCAGTGACAAATGAGCCATGTGCCATTCGTGTGCTTGAGTACCAAATGCCTTAAGGCCATATTTCATCGCCAAATAAACATTTGAAGTACCCCTAAAATCATTTCGAGCACAATGTTTGGCCATGTATCCAATAACTTCATTCTGCCAAACAAACGACGCCCGTCGACGTGTACCCATGTCCACCAGAGAAAAATGATACTTATTGACCAAATTGGCTTTTTCAACCAACTTTTTGCGGCCAATTTCGTAATTTCTCTCAATTTCATCTTCGGTACATTGACTGCGGAAATTTGCTTCACTCACGATTGCTAGAATCGGCACTTCCCAAAGGATAGTGTCAAACCAGCTGCCACTCATCTCAATATGAAGATAACCTTCACCATCTTCAAACACCAAAACCGTTGTCGGATCAAAACGAAAATTTGCCAGAGCTTCAATATAATCTCCTTTCAAAAATCGAATTGTTTCCAAATATGCTTTTTCTTCCGGTTCAAGTTTGAGATTAGCCATCATGTCTATCTGTGCCCGTACGATATCTGCCAGATAACCCAACTTTTGATCTTGGTTACGACAGGTAAAGAGATACTTTACTCGAGTCTTTGGGTATTGATGAAACACCGCTTGTTGCATCGTTAGTTTGTACAAATCCGTGTCTAAAATAGACCGAATTATCGGGAAAGTGAACGGATCCATATAAATACCTCCTTAATCGATTTAGAATTAGTTGTCAAAGAACTATATCTATATAAAAATAAACAGAAAGTTTATTTAATTAAATATTGGCCAATTATACCAATTTTTTTGATATTTACAATATTATAAGACTATTTTTATAAATTGTATTTATTAATTACAATTTTTTCAATTAAATCATAAGGAATTGGTTTATCCAAAGAAAATTTTATCGTTCCTTTTGCTGTTTTATAATTTTTTAATTCCTCTTTAAATTTTTCAATTATTTCTGGTTCTGGATAAATCCCCACATGATTTTTAAAAGCCGCATAAAGAATTTGTTTATTATTTAGTCTAAAAGCTGGAGCTCCATAACTCATTTTTTCTTCAGCCTCTGGAATTATTTTATTTATCAAGTCTCTAATTTTTATCAAAATTTCTTTTTGAGGTGATTTTTGTTTATTAATATATTCACTAATTTTCTTATCCATAATTAATTATATCCAATTAAATCAATGGTAAAATAGGCTAACTATGAATCAAAAAAGAGTCGCTGTTTATGCTGGTAGTTTTGATCCACCAACCAATGGTCATCTTTGGATGATAGAGCAAGGTGCCAAAATGTTTGACCGGCTTATTGTTGCTATTGGGGTTAATCCAAACAAAAAATATACTTTTTCTGTTGAGGAAAGACTCCAAATGCTTAAAGATTCAGTCAAAGGTTGCTCAAATGTTTTCATTGATCAATTTAACAATAAATATTTAGTTAAATATGCCGAGAGCATCAGTGCTGATTTCATACTTAGAGGTGTTAGAAACTCAACTGATTTTAATTTTGAACAGGGGATGAGTAATATTAATCGAGATATTAATTCTAAAATTAATACTGTTTTTTTAATTCCCCCCAGAGAATTGTGTGAAATTAGTTCTAGTTTTGTCAAAAGTTTAATTGGTCCAGAAAGTTGGCAAACAGTAGTTTCTCAATATGTCCCTAAACCAGTTTTTGACAAAATAAAAGAAAAATATAATCAAAAATAAATTTTTTCAATTTTCGATTCCAATTCTTTTATTGAGCAGTTGGTATTAATTTTTATAAAAACATTTTCCTTTTTGTTTTTATCTGGAATTTGGTTTTTTAATCTTTCCCTAATTTGATTATCTGTCCAATTATTTCTTTCTTTAATTCTTTTAAATTGCTCTTTTTTATTACAAGTCACCAAAATTATTCCTTTAAAATTATTTTCCATCTTTGTTTCATAAATTAATGCCGATTCCACTATGTAAATAGTATCCTTCGATCCATTTTTAATTTCTTCTCTCACTTTTTGCCACACCTTTGGGTGAATAAAATTTTCTAGTTTTTGTTTTTTTATTGGATCTTTAAAAATTATTTCAGCTTCTCCAACTTCTTTTCCTAAAATTTTTTCAATTTTTGATTTATTTTTAATATCAAAAAGTATCTCTTTAGAAATTTGATCACAATCCAATACACGAACATTTTTACTTTTTTTTAAAATTTTAGCCACCGTACTTTTGCCACACCCCATATTTCCTGTCAGTCCATAAGCATCTATTTTAATATTCATAATTTAATCCTAATAACCACTCGGTGGACGTTTTTTAGTTCCTAAAAATGATAATTTTAATTTATTTACCTCCGTGTAAATATTTTCGACAATTGTTTCAATACTATTAACGTCTACTCCTTTTATTTTTAAATCATTAAGTACTGTTTGGATAGCCAGATCGTAATTATTTTTAACTTTCTGATTTATATCTTTCCAATGGATATCTTTAAGGTTAACAAGTACTTTTTTATCATAAGCAATTCTGTTAATCATCATTAAATAAGCAATCATAGGATAACTAATAGTGTTTTTATAAAAAGCCGTATTGTCGTTAGACATTATTGAATTAGTTTTTGGGTCGAATTCAATTTCGTAATACTTATTTTTTGATGAAGAATAACATCTAGCTTTATTGTTTCCAGAAATTTGTATTCTGTTATCTGCAATAGCAGTTAATGCTTCATATATTTTTGAAATATGTGGTTTTTTCCAAATCACAACCAATTCTAACATCCTAATTAAATCATTTATTTCATCAATAATAGTCCAACCAAAGCCACTAAACTTCCGGTTATTTTTCTAGGCATATCAGATCTTTCTTTTAAAAATATTGCTGCGGCAATAAAAATAATTACCACTTTAAATGTAGTAATTGAAGAAACTAAACTTAAATTTCCTACCACAAAAGTTAATATAACCCAAGACAAAGATTGTAAAAATCTTAGGCTCCCAGTAACAGTGATGTCTTTTTTTGAATATGCATTTTTATTTTTAGTTATTAAAGTTGCTAATCCCAATACTAAACATTGCATCCACCAACTAAACATTGTTCCGGCTGTAAATCCAGTAATTTTTATTAAAGTTCTTTCTGCTGTCAAAGAAATTCCCAACATCACTCCACTCAAAAGCATTAATAAAAAATATTTATCAAATTTAAATTTTCCAATTTGATGTTTTTTAGAAACAATTACAATACCAATCAACAATAATATTGTTCCCAATATTTGAATCGAAGTTAATCCTTCACCCAGAAAAATTGTTGCCAAAATTATCGTTACTGGAGTGTAAATATTACTAACTAATGTAGTTACTCCAGCCTCAACATGTTTTTGAGCTGTGTATGAAGTTATAAAATATCCACCACCAAAAACTCCACAAATCAAAGATAGTCCTATCAAATAAAAAATATTTCCTTGTAAAGAAAATGATTTAAATAATGGTAAAAATAAACTTAAAACAACAGTAATAAATGAAACTCGAAACGCAAAATTTATTTGTCCTTTATTATCGATATTTTTATTTTTTGCCAACCATCTTCTTTGAAGAGGGGAAGCACTGGCCACCACAAAATAAAAAAGATAACTCAAAAATTGAATCATATTATTCCACATCAACTAATTTTACAAAATCAATTTCTGGTTCTTCATATGGATGAACTTTCATTATTGCCTCTTTCACTGCTTCAGCTTTTTCTTCGGGACAAATCATTTCAATTCTAACTTCTGGAATATGAGAAAATTCTCCCACTCTTCCAATTACTGGATGAGATCCTTCCTTGGATAACCAATTTCCAGTTCCTTTAGTATAAAAACAGGTATGAGAATAATTTCCCATATTACCCGCACCCGCATCCGACATCGCATTTATTATTGAAAAAATTATTTTTTCATCATCCGGGCAAAAGACAAATACTTTATACATAGCCAATTATACAATCAATTCTTCAATTACTGGTCTAATCTTTTCAAAAATTTTTCGATGACCTTCTGTGTTTGGATGTAAACCATCATACAAATCTTTTTCAGAGAAAGTACTTGGAATCTGGCCAAAAATTATTTTTTCTTTTTCAGCAATCTTTTTTAAAATTTCATTACATTTAGCAATATCTTTATTTTCTCTAAAATTATATGGAGATATATTTCTTGGTGTGGTTAGTTTCTCATCAACAGGAGTTATTTCCAAAATAATTATTTTTTTAGTAAATTGACTGCCTTGGTTTATTAATTCATTAATATTTTTTTCAAATTTATCAAATTGGATTGATTTTTCTTTCTGGTGTTTTACATCGTTTACTCCAATAGCCAAGATAATTAAATCTGGTTTTCTTGGTGTTATTTCGTTTTTAAATCTTTTTAATAAATCATTTGAACCTTCTCCACAAATACCTAAATTGTAAATAGTTATATCGTCATATTTTTCTTCAAAATAATTACGCAACAAATTCACCCAACCACCGTTTATTGGATCATATGCTCCGTAAGTAATACTGTCACCAAATATACAAATATTCATAGCCAATTATACAATCAATCTACTTTTCTTCTACTTCGTTGATTATTACCACATAATTCTTTCCGTATTTTTTTGCGCATTTTGGGCAAGTGGTGTACCACATATACCATTTTTTAATTTTCATTTTCTTTGCCTCTGCATATTTTTTATAATCTTCACACCACTTTCCAGTGTCTTTAAAATCACCTTCATAAACTTTACTCAAATATTTTCCACTTAAAGTTACATTTTCTACGCCTTCAATTTCTTTATCAACTGCCACATATATATTCATGTTCCATCTTGAAGTATGATCCGACAAAGACACCATATCTTTTGAAATATTTTTACCTACTTTTTGCATTAATTTAGAAATAACCGATCCAAAATTTACCGGCATAAAAAATAAAGTAAATACTTTTGCTCTCACAAATTTTTTATTTTTCCATTCAAAAACTTTTTTATCCCAAGGTCTTGGGTCAAACTTTGGACAACATATTTCTTCTTTCATAACCAAATTATACATCGCAACCAAAATTATTTAGTAGAATTAACACCGTCTAATCTTATTACCCGATAATGAAAAACTGTTAAGACACCATCTCGTTCAAATTCTTCACCATGTTCTCGTTTTGCATATGCCACTGCCTCATCAATTGTTTGAAAGCCACAAGCTTTTATTTCTTCGATAGGTAAGTATTGAGGTCTTGCACTTACAATTCTTATAATTTCAGCCCAACCAACTTGTTCTTTTTTGCCATTTAAAATTGGTACTTCTCCGTGGAAATTAGTTCTTTGCCCACCTTTTAAAGATGCTGATTCTTGTCCTATATTAGGAACAATTTCGTTTTGAGGTGGATCTGTATATATCCTCACTGCATAATTTAACTCTACTGGATAATCACCTCCGGGTCCAAAGTTTTTATAAGGAGCTCTTATTGTTGACGACATAATCAAATTATACCTTTATAAGAAAAATACTATTTAATTTAAATTAATCGTTTTTGTCAGATTAATTCTATCCAGAAAATATCGATCATGGGAAACCACCAATAAAGTTCCTTTGTAAGAAATTAAAGCTTCCTCCAGTGCTTCTCTTGATGGAATATCTAAATAGTTTGTTGGTTCGTCCAATATAATAAAATTTGATCCAGAAATCATAATTGAAGCCAATAATATTTTTGATTTTTGTCCACTACTCAATTTATTTATCGAAGTTTTAATATCTTCGTCTGTAAATAAAAATCTTTTTATTAGTTTATAAGCCGAGGTTTTATCGATTTTATTTACTTGAACCAAATAATCTACTGGATTCAAATCTGAATTTAATTGATTATGCTCTTGTGGTAAATATCCTATTTCGACATTGCTCCCCATTTCAATTCTTCCACTTGTTGGACTTAATTTATTCAAAATTAAATTAATTAAAGTTGATTTTCCACTTCCATTAGGTCCAACTAAGGCAATTCTGTCACCTTTATTAATTTCTAAGGAAAAGTTTAAAATAACTCGTTTTTCATCAAATTTTTTTGATATTTTTTCTAAAAATACCACCGATTTATTACTTTCTCTTCTTGGTTTAAATAGTACCGACAATTCAAAATCTTCTTGAGGTTTCTCAATTACATTTTCATTCAATTGTTTTATTAACATTTTTTCTGTTGATTTAGCTCTACTGGCTGATTTGGCGGCCTTATGTCTTTTGTAATGGTCGGCTCCAGAAGTAATTACTTCCAACTGTTGTGTTTGATTTTTCATAGTTTTGATTCTTTCCAGAATTCTTTCCGTTTTCTTTTCTTGAACTATATAATTTCGTTTTTGAGATTCAACCTCAATTATTTTTTGTTGTCGATAAAATGAATAGTTACCACCATAGATCTTTGTTTTTCCATCTTCCAGCTCTAATATTTTTGTCACTGTATTATCCAAAAATTTTCTATCATGGGATACCACCAAAAAAGCGCCTTGATAATTTTTTAAATAATTTTCTAGCCATTCCAAAGAATTAATATCTAGGTGATTTGTTGGTTCATCCAAAAGTAAAATATCAGGTTTTTGAATTAATAATCTGGCTAAATATATCTTTGTTTTTTGGCCACTAGATAAAGTATCAAAAGATTTTAATGCCAGATCATTAATCTTTAATTTATCCAATGCAATATTTATTTTATAAATTTCATTATCATCTATTTCAAGCGATAACGCCAATCCTTCGGTTATATTATTGGCAGCAGGAAAGTCGGCCACTTGTGGAATGTAGCCTATTACTAAGTTTTTTGGAGTTCTAATTATTTGCCCATCATCAGGATTTTCTTTTCCAGATAATAATTTTAATAGGGTAGTTTTACCACTACCATTAATACCAATTAGACCAATTCGATCTCCCGAATTTATAGCAAAATTTATATCAGTTAATACATGATGATCAAAATACTCTTTTGACAATGAATTAATTTGTAAGTTCATTTCAAGATATAAATAATAATTTCAGTGCGAAACATGAACCAATTTATTTGGTTCTTATAAAATAAAAAACCAGCCTTTCGACTGGTGTAAATAAAAACAATTTAAAAAAATAACACGAAAAACACCAGCTCTGACAAAATCAGAAGTTTTAATTTAGTGTTTACTTTCGCATTAACCAATTATATCAATTTTCACATCTCTGTCAAAAAAATAGTACAACAAATAATCGATATGAGTTTAATTTTATTTTTTAAAAAACATTTTAATAAAAAATGCATTTATTAAGACCACAATAATTCCATAGATCAACATTAACCAAACAAGAGTTTCTTCAAATCCACGACTAAGGGTATTATTAGCCAACAAAACAAATACCATCACTAATCCAGAATTTATTAAAATATTCAAAAATATTTTTTTCATAACAAATCATACCAAAACCATTTGGCGGAGAGGGTAAGTCTGAAACTTTTCTATACCTATAACCCTATCTCATTTAAAATTATTTTCAATGTTTCTTCTGAAGTTTGGTTAGTGTTGTCAATTATTTTTCCAAAAGAAGGGTTATTAATTCCAATTTCATAATGGTATTTAATCCTAGAGATTTCCAAATCATTTAATTCTCTATTACCCCTATTTGTTAATACTTTTTCAATTTTAGGTGCTAATGTAAAAACTAAAATTTTAGTGTTTAAATTCTTTAAATTTTCCATTAAATAATCATAATTTTTTTGAGACAGAGGATAAGGAACTACTATATTAAAACCCATTTCCAGATAATTTTTAATTAAACTTACTGCATTTTTTAAGTTTATAGGGATTACCTCACCAATTGGCATCCACTCCAAAAATTCATGAAATCTATCAAGTTCTAAATTAACACAGTTGCCAATTTTATCAACCAACATTTTTGCAATTGTTGATTTTCCTGAATTAATCGAACCATTTATAAAAACAATCATGTCAAAATATTTAATTTTTGATCAATAATTTTTCCATCTTTATCATGATCAAAAAAACCTAATATAAAAGAATTAAAATTTTTGTTTAAAATTTTAATATAGTTTTTAATATCAGTAGCCATTGGTAGTTCTTCAGCTTCTTTTAAACCAACCCAAAAAAATTCTCCATCATCTGAATTTGGAATTGAAATTTGTTTTTCAATAGAAGCAGTAAAATAAAGATTAACCCATTCTGAATCTGTTGGAGGATAAGGATGTTGAGTAACAGAATATAATCTAATTGAATTTATTTTTTTAATCCCAGTTTCTTCTTCCACCTCACGAAAAAGAGCAGAATAAAAATCTTCATGTGGTTCTACTTTTCCTCCAATTCCAGCATAAAAATTAGGGTCAATTTTTTTATTAGCAGCTCTTTTTAAAAGAAGAACTTTACCTTCGGAAAAAATCAAAACATTAACCGACAAAATTGTTTTATAGTTTGTATATAAATCAAAATTACTCATGCCAAATTTTACCATTTCTATATATCCATCATTACAAGCTGCGGAGGAGGTGAGTCTGGAACCTTTCTATCCCTATAACATTAATTTTGGTTTAAATAAAATGATATTATTTTGTATGGAGATAGAAAAACTAAATGAAATTTTAGGAGAAAAATTAAAAGATCAAGAACGCAATAAAATATTTAAAGAACTTTTTGGTTTTCCAAGATGGTTCGCCACAATACCACTTTTAGCTTTCTGGTTTTTGGGATTCTTTTATATTCTAAGTTTCTTTTTGAAGCAATAATAATTCTGCAAGTATAAAACTAAGTTAATTTAGGTAATTTTGGATAAAAATTAAGAAATTGTAATGTCATAAAGTTAGTGAAATTTAACATTTCATGAAACTCATACCCCATTTTTGCCACTTCTTGTAAATCGGTTGTTTCATAATAATTAATACCTCGTAATTTTGTAGGTTGATTGAACAACCAATAAACAAAAATTAACTGAAACTGAGGATATTTTAAAACAAATGTATTTCTTGGGAAATCTTCGGGAACAATGAATTCAATAGATTTATTTGCAACAAAAATTGAATAACAAAGAGAATCATTCTTTGTATTTAAACCGCTATCTTTCCATAAATATAATATTGAGTTTTTTAAGAGATCTTTTTTCTTAATTAATATAGATTTTCTTGAAACATTGCTTCCTAAAGAAGTCCACACTGGAAACAACCTATCACCCAATCTAACATTTGTAATATCAGCCCTTTTACTTTTTTTAATACCATTAGCAATAAACTTATAATTAATTCCGATACTACCAATTTTTGATTTCAAGTTAGGGTGAACCGTAATTTGAGTTTTAATAACTTCAGATTTATTTATTTTTCTTAAATTTTTACGAGACAAATCAGTTCCACTTACAAAAGGAATAGGGTGACTTGATCCTTTGAAATATATTTCAACACTTTCTTGGCCTATTTCTTTAATTGTTAAAATTTTTTTATTAAAACCATTTACCTTTAAAACAAAAACGGTTGTTTTTTGTTTTTTTAACATCACAACTAATTATATCCTCGATATAGTCATCATTACAGGCTGCGGCGAACCATTGACGCAGTTAGAACCTATTTTATGACAAGAGACACATCTATCGCAATGGTTTCACCTTAAGGTATTATAATCATCCTATATGCTTAAAGAGATTTTTTCCAATCCAGTCACCACCGCCATACTTGGCGCACTTGGGGGAATTATAATCACACTTGCTTCAAAGTTTGGTGAAGGTTGGATAAATGAGTATTTTGAAAACAGAAAAAGAAAACAGGAATTAAAAAGATTGGCCGCAAAAGATATAAACACTTATTGTGTAGAAGGAATGCATAAAAATTTTAGATGGAAAGCTAAAAGTGAACAAGATATTAAACTTAGAGCTACCGAAATTGAAGGAATCGATACTGAAGTTGGATTAAAATTGAGGCAATTTATTGACGCATGGAGTCAATGTAGAAATTATTTTAAGAAAAATAATATCACTGTTGATGATGAAAAAATGGCGAAGGAATATCGAGACAAATCTCAAGAATTAGGGAATGAACTAATTGAAATTGCAAAGGAATGGAGTAAATAAAACATTGCTAAGTTTTTGCTATATATAGCTAAAAAACTACTAAGTTTGAACTAATATATTATTCAATACAATTAATACGAGAAGATAGGAATTTTTATATCTAGAACAAAAAACCATAGTCTCTTTTATTTATAAGATCAAAAGATTTTAACTACCCCGCTGGTCGAAAATTCTATTTTTTGATTGACTTGGTTGTATCGTACCCATTTGACTGAAACCGGAAAAAACTTTGAAAACTTTAATGGTCTATTTGTCACGCAGGCGTGACAATTAGTCTTCCCAAGAGAATCCACAATCACGGCAGACGTGAAGTGATCTTGGAGGTGGTGTAAAAAGGAGGGTTATATAATGACCAAAAGGAACCCTTCTTTTAATTGTTTTAATATTGTCGCTATTACACTTAGGACATTTTCTACTGAATGGACTACTTACAACTTTTGAAACACCGTTTATCCCTTCAGCCATTTTCCAAATAACTTTACAGAAGGCATAAAAAAGATAGAAAGGAAAAAGAAAAATTGCGATTGCTTTTCCAAAAAAATCACCTCTCCAAGACTCCTTAATATATTCCCAAAAAGAACCTTTTGAATTTGTCACGACTTTCTTCTTAGTTTTACTTACCTTAGGCATATTTTAACTATATTATACACGCTCCGTGTGTCGCCTGAGAAGATACAAACAAATAAGATTGGCTATGTTGTCAAAAGAAGAAGTTCTTAAAAGATTTGGAAGAAACGTAAAAGAGGCCAGAGAAGAAATTGGTCTAACACAAGACGACTTTGCTCCTAAGATCAAAATTCATAGGACTTATCTTGGAAGAATTGAAAGAGGGGAAAGTAATCCACCAATTTGGACAATCTACAAGATTGCTATGGCGTTAAAGAAGAAACCTAGTGAGTTGCTTGATCTGAAAAACGACTAAGGTAGTTTAGTCATTTTACATTTCTCATGAACAGACATTGATTCTTCAGGTTCATTTTCTTTTGTTTCTTGGATATATTTTGGATGGATTCTTATTCTCTTCTCTGTAATGTCAAAGGAGTCATACTCTTCACCACTAACAACTTCTCCACAAATACAACATCTACGATGACATTCTGACCAATGAGAGTCTGACGCATATTCTATTAATTCATTTTCCTCCATTTTTGAATTAAATGTTGGTATATTATTGCCTTCTAAAAGAATTGGAATTTCCTTTTTACAAAACTTGCAATAAAACTTTAATTTACTATCAATGGTCATATTTATTGTTTAATATTAAATTTATTTCTTCTATTTTCAAAAGCCTCTTTTCCTCCTTCGAGGAGATCGCAGGCATGCTCTCTAGTCCCCATACGTTCGAGAATATTTTCTTTAGAAGGATCTAAAGATGAATATTCAATGGATCCAGTTAAATAATCAAACATTATACTGTTGGTATTTTTACTTTCAGTTCCATGACGGTTTACAACAATTATTTCTTCAGCGTCAGCTTTTATGGCAATATTAGCGTTGTGTGTTACTAGAATTATTTGTCTTTCTTTTTTCTTTTGTATTAAAAAGTTCACAATTTCATTAGAAATCGATCTGCTATCTAGATCATCTTCCGGTTGGTCAATAAGAATAGGAAATTTATCTTTGCTAGATTCAATTAACAATTTAAGCACTACGAGTGATTTTTTACCTGGTGTCATTTCTGGATAATAATCTCCCTCATAAGACAATGAATAATTAATAAATTCAAAATCTGCAAAAAGTCCTTCTACTGCTTCTTGAATACTAACTCCAGTTTTTGTTTTTAATTTATCATTTAATATTAAATCCAAAAATGTTTTTATATTTTCTCCTTCAATTAAGGCGGTAGTATCAAAATTTTCACCATTTTTATAGCCGGGGATTGCGCTTAATTCATCCCTACAGTTTACTGAGTTATGAAAGTTAATGGAATCATCTAAATATTTACAAAGTTTTGATTTTTCAATTTCTAAAACTGCTTTGTATTCAATACCATCAATAACACCACAGGCTAATTTTGCAAAATCATTTCTTAATTGAGTTCTTTGTTTTTGAGCTTGAAGAATATTCGCCTTTATTTGAGCGAATTGAGTTTCCATTTTTTCCAAATTAGCTTCTTCCTTAACTATTTCAGCCAATTTAGTTTCCTGATCCTGTTTCTCTTTAATTTTACCTTCAGCTGTTTTATTTTCTCTAGATCTTGCTATTAACTCTTTATTAGAATTTAGTAAATCTTCATTAGCTTTCTCTAATACTGTTTTTTCTGAATCAAGTTGTTTTCTTTTGGTTTCCAAAAATTCCAAATATTTAGTCAAATACAAAACTTTATTCTCATTTTCAAACTTAGAAAGTTCTTCTAATAGAGATATTGATCTAAAATTAATATTTCTATTAAGGAATATGTCCGTCGTTACTGGTGGTTGTGAAATTTCTGAAGTAATTAATTCAATATCGCCCAAAAGAATATCTTTCTTTTCTTTATTTTCACCGTATTGCTTGACTAAACCACTCAAAGTTTCTCGTTCTTGTGGAGTAAAGTTTTTTTGAAGGGTTTTTATTAATTGATCTAATAGTTTTATTTGCTCATTAATACCAGCTTTATCTCCGATTTGTTTAATCTTTTCCTTTTGGGTAATAATCTGATTTTTTACAGTAAATAAACGGAATATCTCCGAGGCAAGTAAAATTCCAATTTCTTCAATTTGTCCATCAAGTTGGTTTTTTTGACTAGAAATTGAATCTTTATTATCAAAAATCGCCTTCTCGGCTATTTCAAGGATAGG
>Ga0209340_1001672_pt1 | contig 14860 bp, 12 predicted proteins | sample EPASupsiteSAE323_FD_187266 | JGI IMG/M metagenome (GOLD analysis project Ga0209340, IMG submission 187266) | Bioremediated contaminated groundwater from EPA Superfund site, New Mexico - Sample SAE3-23 (SPAdes) (version 2) | ecosystem: Environmental > Aquatic > Deep subsurface > Groundwater >... | reverse complement strand
TTTTTCCTTAATTGACTGTATTATTTTATTTTCGGCTTCTTTCTGATGACTTCTTGCAATCTCCCCAACTGTCTCATACGCGACTTGCCCAAATAAAGAAGCAAGCTCTTGTTTCTCTTGTACCGTTTTCTTATCGAATATCTTCGACAAAGCATTTAAAGAACCTTTTGGATCTCTACTGAGACCTTCTGGGTTAACTTCTTTTCCACCAACTATTATTGTTCCTGCTGAAACGGCTGATTTTGTTGTACTTTCAGCATCACCTTTGACAGTCGGCGTGATGCTCGGTGTAAAGCCTTTCTCAACACCTGAGCCTTTCTCTCCCTTTTCAGACGAGTAATTAATGCCAAAACCGCTGCTGCTATACTCCGCTCCATTTTGGATATCCGAGTAAGTGATAGTATCCGTAGATAGCTTATTCTTATCAGGCGTAGCATCACTAGCAATGACTGCCCCTTTCAAGTCAGTATTCTTACCTACAGTGATGTCGAAACCTTCTTTACCTGCAAAAATGCCTGCTTGATCTGTGATACTAGCATAGGTAGAATTCGTTTTCCCTTGACTTATATAACCTGTTATACCACCTGTTGCCCCAGTGGTAAAACCAAGACCGCTACTTTGATTCTTCGCTGTGTAGTTATCTGTATCCTGCTTGCTGACGATGTTTAGGTCGCCGCCGATTGTAGCTACTACTTTGTCGCCTTTTACCTCTGAACCGATGATATTTGTATCAGTACCTGACTTGAGTGTCAATGTATCACTAGCATTGATGCCACTTCCTACATTTGTAGTAGAGGTTCCATTTTCGTTGCCTTTACTAGAATTGAAGTTACCAAAGTAGCCAACACTTTTGGTATTTAAATCAATGGACGCTCCTAGTGACCAAGAAGATGAACTAGTTTCACCGTCTGTCTGTAGTTTGTTATCTGCTCCGTCAATATTTATATCTTTCTTGGCATCTAGGGTTACATCTTCTGCATTGATTTTTGTGCCTTTTAGATTCACATCGCCTGTCGTGGCGGTGACATTGACATTACCCCCTGCATTGATGTTGGAGGTATTGACAGTCTCTACATGTTCGGTCTGATCCGATGTGATTTTTGTGCCGCCAATACTAATACCGAGGGAAACTCCTTTTTTTAGATTGCCTTTACTCTCTAGCATTTTTTCTACGTCTTTGACAGCTTTGTAGGCATAGAGAGCTTTGAGCCGTTCGTCTTTTACTTCACCAGAACGCTGAATATCGTGAGCTGCGTTCATGGTGCTAGTAACAATACCGCCACCTAGAGAAACGGTTAGGCCAGATTGTTTGAATTCGTATTTGCTTTGGCTATCAAGGGTGTTGACGGTGTTATCAATGGTAACGTCTTTCCCTGTGATAGTAACATCTTTACTAGCAACAAAGGTAGTGCCTGCACTATTTACTTTATCGCCTGCCGTGACGGATACATTTCCATTAGTGAAACCGATGGTACTGCCCACTTCGGCTAGGGTTTGGAGATTGTTGGTGCTTTTCTCACTTTTTGTACCAATGGTGAAACCAAAGCCGCCACCGCTGAAGATACCAGAGGTTTTTTCTTCTTGGTAGTGTTCATCTTTACCTGTCTCCTTGGCACTAGTGATGTTGATATTTTTTGAAGCAGTAAGGGTAACATCATCTGTACCGACGACATTACTAGCCCTTACCGTCAAGTCATTGCCCGATGAAATCGTTACGTTATTGCCAGATATCGTGCTACCACTCACTAAGTTACTTACTGTATGATCACTAGTATCCTTAACCGTTGTAGAAAAGAAACCACTTCTCACTGTATGTGAAGTATCAAGAGATTCATGGTGTTCGGACACTGCTGTAATGGTTACATCTTTGCCAGCAGCAGCAGTGAGAGCTATGTCGCCAGTTGCACTATAAATCGAACTTCCTTCAATTGTTACATTTCCTTTATTGGAATTAACTGTAACATTAGGATTTGGTTGTATCGCAGAATTGATAACACTCTCTGTAATCTTAGGATTTGGTTGATTTGGTTGTATCGCCAACTTTGCAATATCCTCAGCAGTTAGAGTTCCTGCCTTATAATTGCAACTACTTTTAGTTTCCTCTTTAATTGTAATAGGTAATACCTTACTACCTGCATTTAAACTACTAGCGATAACAGTCTCATCATCTCGATTATTCTGGTATTGATCTGAAGATTCTTCCCTATATTGGTTATTAACGACTCGATCTTTGACCGCAGTAACGAGAATGTTTCCATCCGCAGACGTCAAGTTTAGCTCATTCCCAGCATTTACTTGCGCTCCTTCTAACGTAGCATCCCCCTTGATTGTCATAGTAATCTTGCCGTCAGCTTCTAAGGAACTTGTTTTATTCTGAATGGCATCATAATTTACAGATTGCTGAATAATGCGAGAGTTCGTATTATCAAACTTCTGTAGCTCTGGATTTTGAAGGTTTGCCACCTGCAAGGCCCGATCTGCATTACCAATATCAAAATTATTGTCTTGTTTTTTTATCTTAGTTTCATCCTGAACCGCTGTAATGATAAGATTTCCTTTTCCTTCTATCTTCGCACCACGCAATGTCATATCATTTCCAGTAGTAAGCTGAATATTTCCATTAGCCTTGATATCACTAGCAAGATTGGTTTCCTTCGTATAGGAAGTACTGGTCCATTCCGAATTAGTATTAATTTGCTCTGTATTTAGAAGGCTAGTCACTTGCAAGTTTCTTGTAGCGTTTACGTCTAGATCGCCTCCTGCAGTTACCTGAGTACCTTGCAGGGTAATATCTTTAGCCTCTACCGTAATCTTTCCTCCTGCATTGATACTACTGGCAATATTAGACGTAGTCGTGTGGTTTACTTGTGCACCTTCTAGATTGTATTGTATGCTATCTTGGCGTTGTACACCGTCCAAGATTATATTTTGTCCACCTGTTAAAGTAAGGTCTTTGCCCGCTGAGACTTGCGCGCCTTTAATTACTATATCTCCTTCGGTAGCTTTGACGGTAAGAGTATCTTTTGCTTCAATCTTCCCTGTCTGATTAACCAACGCCATGGTTGCGTTACCACGAGATAAGGTCGAGACAACTGTCTCATTTATAATATTTCCTTTGTCAGCTGTTAAAGATACCGTTTTACCTGTAATGGTGCCACTCTGGTTGAGAATATCTCCCGTAGTAGCCGTTAAGCTAGTAGCATTGCCACTAACAACACTCCCACCATAGTTTTTAATACTGTTTCCTTTCAATGTAACATCATGACTAGCACTGATTGTACCTGTATTTGCTAGATTACCATTGCTTGTAAGGGTAACGTTATCTGCCTTAATTAATGCTCCTGATGATTTAAGATCATTTGCCTTCGCCTGAGCCAGATAAACAACAGGTACGAGTACCATTTCTCCCTGAACTTCCCGTTCTACCATCAATACCATATCGGAAGTCAGTGCAGCCATTTCTTCGGCTTTGAGGGCGATACCATTTCTAAGATTGAATTCCTTAGCATACGTAATACCTTTATCCATTAAGGCTGTATATTGTGCATCACTGGAGGTAAATGGCCCTAAATATTGACTACCAGTGAGTTCAATAATTTGATCACGAATTAATTTTTGCTCATAAAATCCATCACCAAGACGTTTTTGATACTGACTCGTATCCGGGAAAAGTTTTCCTAGCATATAATCACTGGAGACATTCTTCCCATTATTAGTAAATTTAGAGTTTGTTTCTACTAGATAATGATTTCCTGGATCAGTGTGTATGGTATAAAGACCACTAGTCGGCAAAGCAATGTTAGAACCTAGTGGATTCCCGACAACTTCTACTTTAGGTGCTACTATATCCCCTACAGGGATACCAGTACTTTGTCCTGGCGTCACTGCGACAGCCCTTTCTCCCACAGGAGTGCCACTAGAATTGGTAGTTTGATTGTTAATCTCCTTTACCTGAATCATAACCTCCTTACCACCGCCATATAAGGAAGCGTAGCCGGGCAATTGTTCTGTTACTACGGAGTGACTAAGAATTGTTTCATTTTCATAATCATTTACTTCTCCCCACGATACACTACGATTAATTCCCGTATCACTACCTGCTCTCATATAAATATGTTTACGATATATCGCTTTTCCATCGCGAGTAGTTATCCGGGCACTTCCTACTGCAGTATTGTTTACCTCATCAGCCACAGTGTTTAAGGTACCATTCGCTAACAGCCAGCTCACTTTATTATCTACGGTACCAGCCTGCAATGTCATATTTCCTCCAGCTAAAATCTTGCCTTCTGGGGAATCTTTGGTCACTGCTGTCTTTGTTACAGTTACGCTGTTCTCCTGATTTCTACTAACATATGTTACCCTTGGAGAATCACCATAACAAATACCTGGAAGGTGATCATAATTACTGGCAAATAAATTAGAAGATTCTTTCATTAAATAGGAATCGGAGGGACGGTTCCATTGAGTTGAGGCACAAGTATTATGCTATGCTACCAACTCAAAAGAACCGTCCCTTTGATTCCATGTATATCGAAGTATGTAAGTGTCTCCGTACTCAGCTTGTTCTTATCCGCCGTAGCCTCGCTGGCAATGACCGCACCTTTCAGATCAGTATTCTTCTCTACATGAATGTCGAAACCATCTTTGCCAGCAAAAATACCTGCCTGATTGATAACACTATCATAGGTAGAGTTTGTCTTATTTTTGTTAAAGGAAACAGTCGAATTATTAAAGTCGAAACCAATGCCATTCTTGGTGCTATGGAATTTATCTGCCTGAGTCTGTTGTTCTGTAGCGAGTTTAGAAATTTTATTACAGTCACTTAACGAACGTCTCTTGAGTGTTACTTGATAGGCTTACAGTGACTTATAACAACAGCCACTGTTAGAAATATAGTGCAATAAAAGAACATAAATCCTATAAACATCGGATTATACAGGGGTATCAAGTAATTCATTTTAGGAACCATTGATGGCAAAACAGCCTCCCCATAAAGCTTAGTCGCTAGCAGCGGTATAATTTTATTATTTACAAAATGCCTATACGTAGCCTCCATCCCTACAACTATTGCCCATGTAATACAAGCGGCAATAGTATGTCCAAACACCTTTCGAGAAGGGCACCCTAACCTTATACTATCTTCTCGAAAACCAAGAATAAACAGAAAGGGAAGAACAATATGTGCCAAATATATAAATCCTATTATAACATTGTCAAAAGCGTGAGTATAAACTACAATCGTATAAACAATCAATGGAAGAACTAAACAAAATAGATTTGCAATAACAAGTTTTAGTAAAATACTCACAAATCATTCCTCCCTCCATCATAGGTAGAGTTTGTCTTATCTTTGTTAAAGGAAACAGTCGAATTATTAAAGTCGAAACCAATACTTGTGTTATTCGCCTTGTAACCATTGCTATCCTGCAGACTTTCAATATTCAAATTGACTCCGATGGTAGCCGCAACCTTTTCGCCCTTGACTTGGGAGCCGTTGATATTGGTGTCATTACCAGATTTGATGGTCAAGGTATCACTAGCATTCATAACACTTCCCATATTACTTACGGAGTTTTCGTTCTCCTTGCCATTACTGACTTTGACTCCCCCAATTACTCCGAGGAAACTTCCTGTTTCAAGCCCAAAGGAACCACCAATTGACCAGGAAGATGAATCGGTTTTAGAATCCGTTTGTTGTTTATTCTGCGCAGATTCAATTAGCATCAAGAGGATATCCTAACCACTAATATTAGTGCCCTTGAGGTTGATATCCCCCTCAGTGGTTGTAATGTTTACATTGCCGCCTGCACTAAGATTTGATGAGTTGACTGTCTCTACATGCGTTTTTTGCTCGTATGTGGTTTTACTGTTTCCAATACTAACGTTGATAGAAAGGAGTTGGTCGATTTCCTGATTTAATTTTTTGCCTGCATCTTGTAAGGCTTGCGTATCTTTAGGATCAATAATTTCTTTACCCGTGACTTTCGTTACAACTGCTACACCTTCCTGTGTTACATACAATAATTTATTAGCACCGTTTTGAGCAAGCACCTTATCCTTGTATTAATCTTTAATATTAAAGTATTTCTGAATATATTCTGCTAATTTTGGAATATCTCTGATAGCATTCTCGCAAATAGATTCATATTCGTCCTTAGGAATTATTTTTTTTTCATTTTGTACATTTTCACTATAGTTTCTTTCGATTTCATAGAGTATTAATGGGGCAATAATATAATTATCTTTTCTAGAAAACTCATATCTATATAACATCCACTTTAAAATCCCACTAAAACTTTCTATGCATGTTTCTATTTCACTATATTTACTATTTTTCCCCGATGCATCATATAAATCTTCGGCAATCTCTGAGCAATCAACTTTATATTATATATATCTTTCATTTTTCATTTCATCTAATACTTTAGCACTGCTTCCTGACATTCCATTACATATTGACTGAGCCTCTAGGGCAATTTGTGCAAATTTTTCAGGACTAAGTGTCTTAAGGTCCTCAATTATCACAAGCCCATACTTTTTAAGTAACTGATTAAGTACCATTTTCTATACATAGTAAAACCTCCTAAGGTAAATATTCTTACCCTAGGAGGTCTTTAAATTATTATACATAATTCTTGCATATATATTATAATTTTATGTGCGACTTTTTTTCACTTTATGCCTTAACTCATGTGAGTTAAGGCATAAAGTGAAAATTTAGTCCTTGATTCTTAGCCATTTCTATAAATTTCTCTAGGAATAAAATGAAAATTTTTAAGGCATATAATGAAATTTTCTATATTATTTAGGAATAATATGAAATTATCTCAATCTAAATTTGCATAAACATTCATATCTTCTATTTTTTATATTGTATTACTAAAAGCAAACCGAGGCAGCATAATCGGCCTCGGTTTCATTTTTAGCGTTGTAAAAATAAATTACTGACTTTTAAGTCACTCATTTTACCAAGTTTATGTATTTATATTATGAAGGTGAGCCATACAATCGTATCTAAAACTTATATAAAAGAATATCGCCAAACAAGTAGCTGTTTCGATAACCATTACTACATTTTTTAAGGCCATTTATTACATTTTAATTTTAGTATTAAATTGTATCTTTTTATCATTTTTAATACCTTCTTGTTCTAATTCTACATAAGAAGAAATATAATCGCACTTTTTTAACTCTTTTGCCAATTCTAGGATGTCTTCAGAATAAGATATCTTAGGCCTTTTTCTCGGTAAAGTAATCATTGTAAAAGATTCGCCCAAGCTATTCAAACAATTTGTTAATACACTTGTTTGCAAAAATTCTATTTGAGTTATTAGAAATTTTAATCTATTTTTCTTTAATAATGATAACCATATTTTATCAAAGAGTTTCTTTGATAATTGTATTTTTTCTGTTGCGTTTACAACAACCAAATGAATTTTATTTACTAACTCGTCAGTTATGCTTTCTATTTCTACCATAGATATTAAATTAAGCTTTTGATTGTTTGTAAAACATGTTAAATCTAGAATAGCGTCTAAATCATTATTATTAACTGGATATTGTTCCTGTTCTTCAAGATATTTACTATAATTATTTTCAATAAAATTAATATGTTTACCATGGAAATGCTCTCGCAAGCGATTATAAATTGGCACTTTAAACATTAGAATTTTTCTATTAATAAGTACATCAACTTTTTGGGGGGCTAATCCATCAATATTATAGTCTTTATAACTATAAGGAATTGATTTAACTAAATTATCAAAAGCATCATAAGGAAGTGCAGAATATATAAATTGCTTAATAAAATTATAGTACAATGCTTTTTCTTCTTCATTATTACCATTTTTAAATTTTTTTAACGATAGTTTCAAATAAACGTCTTCTTTACTAAGGAAATCAAGAAGAACAACATCAAATTCCTTTATTTTCTCATAATATCTAAAAATATTATCCCAGTCAAATTCCAACTTGCATTCTCTAAAAATCATAGCCCATAATTCGTCTGATACCTCCGTAATATCTAATAATGCGAACTGCTCTTTTTGTATTATTTCTTCTTTCAACTCTCTAGATAAAGTATCTTTATTTAATATTTCAATAATAACTCCCAATTCTTCCCTGATATTATCTTCTAAAGATAAGAAAACATTCTCCAAATAACTCTCAAAAAATTGATCAATATAATTTAAGAGAGGTTTATAATTTGCTTTTTTAATTGCAGTTAAATTAGCAGTTGACAAAAGCGTTACATACTGGGGCGATTTTATTCTTAAAATTGTTTCTATCATTGCGGGATTAATCGAATAATGGTTGTTTTCACATATGAAATCAAATAATTCTTTATCAGCGCTACCTACCTTAAGCGTTCTAAATTGTATATTTAATTTAGCAATTACTTGTTTGATTTTTTCATTATTGCCATATGATGCCATTAAATCAAAGAAAATACTCTTATTCTCTATATAATGCTTAAGTGTGAATGTCAATGAATTTCTTTACCACCTGATACTGAATTAGTTTACCAGTAGTGATATTGAAATAGTTTACCATTTATGCTGTTTTGACAATGAAATAGTTTACCACTTGGTCCTTAAGTATAGGGAAATACTGATGGTGCAGTATTTCCCTTATGGTTAGTTTTCTTGATTGGAATGCTCAGCTCTGTAAGAATTATCGGAGTTCATATTTAACACATGGGATCTAAATGTTAAACGGTCAATCAAGGCTGTCACCATTGTTGTATTTTCAAACATCGTAATCCAATCTGAGAATTTTAAATTTGTAGAAACAATAACACTACGGCGTTCGGCCCTATCGGCAATGACTTTAAATAATAATTCCGACTGATGGCGGTTAAAAGTAAGGTAACTGAGTTCATCAATAATCAGTAAGTCTACTTTCGAAAGTTGCTTTTCAATCTTCATGAGTTTCTTGTATTCCTGAGCTTCAATGAGTTCGTTGGAAAGATTTGCAGCAGTATAAAACTTTACATTCATCCCCTGCATACAAGCTTTGATCCCAAGGGCAATGCTAAGATGTGTTTTCCCGGTTCCTGGATTTCCGATCATCACAATGTTCTGCCGTTTGCTGACAAAATCACAACTAGCAAGCTCATGAACAAAAGCTTCAGTAAAATGTTCAAAACGACTGCAATCAAGCTCGTCAATGGTTTTCATATAGGGAAAGTTTGTGGCTCGAATCTTTCGTTTTTGGCTACTTTCCATACGGGAATCAAGTTCCATTTTCATTAGAGCAATCAAAAAGTCTTCATAGCTTTTGTTGTTTCCCAGCTGGCGTACGACATCGGTATAATGATTAAAGGCGGGTAAACGGAGCTGCTTCGCATAGAGTTCAATTGTTTGGCTAGTTATATTGCTCATTGATTTGCTACCCCGTACTTCTCATCATATTTTGTTAAATCGGTTTTGGTAATTCCAATTTCATTTTTAAGATATATGACAGAAGAGGTAACAGGTTCATTCAAATAAGTTCTAACCATATCAACTGTAGGAACGATATAACCAGGAATACGCTGCTTAATAGCAAGTATTCTTTCTTCTCCATAATCGACACATAAACGAAGAAGTTTAACCATTTCTTTGTTACCGCCCGGTAATTGATTTCCCCAATCCAGCAGTTCTTGGGTAAGCGTCTCCTTGACGGGTCTGGCATTCGATACAGAGCGAGGTTTTCGCTCTAGCAAATCAATATAATGTTCTAGGCGATATTGAGTATTCCCACAGCCATATTGACGAGAGTAAGTAGCAATCACTGATCCTTGATGTAGGATACAAATGTTATTTGCATAACCTTTTACTGTAACATCTTTTCTTAGATATTTTGTGGGGACAGAATAATTGTTTCTTTCATAACGAACAGTAGAAAAGTCATCTACCTTGGCCATGGCGGTTTTACTCGTATCAAAGCGGTACCTTGGGATAGTGTTTAAAAGTTTACTTTCTTCCTGATACATGACTTGAACAGCATGTTGGCGATGAGCTACTTTATGCTTTTCTCGATAACTAATGCAATCATTCCAAAGTTTACGATTAAGTTCCTCAATGTTATTAATTCTAGGAACTGGTACAAGAAAATTTCTTCTAGAATAACCAACCAGATTTTCTACAAGACTTTTTTCATTACCACTAGCTGGATTACAAAAATCCAAAGAAAAAGCGTAATGTGCGCTAAAGGAAAGGTATTTATCCTGCGGCTTTGCGTGAATACCAAATCCTTCTTTAACGGCAACCTTAGCGTTATCAAATATTAAACGCCTTGGCGTACCGCCAAAGAAATCAAACATAAGTTGTTGTGCTTCTAAAAAGGATTCTTGATTGGCAGCTTTGTATACTTGGACGAAAATATCACAACTATAGCACAAGCGACCACAAAAGGTATATAACTTAGTTCTTTGACCGTCAATGTATACGGTCGCCTCACCCCAATCAATTTGAATCGCTTCGCCAGGGGCGTAAGAAAGAGGGACACTGCTCTGTGGTGGAACAGCTCTTTCAGCTCTAAGAGAGCTAACTGTTGCACGTATTGTGGAATAAGAGCCAGTGAATCTTTTTTCAGTGATTAAACGATCATAAATTTTCTTTGCCGTATGTTTTTGCTTTTTAAGATTTTCATCCTCATCTTCTCTAAAACAGCTAAGAATGAAAGCTTTGATCTTATCGGTAATAACATCTGGTTCTCTCTGGTAATTTTTTCGTACTTCGGGGTGAGTGGCACCTTCGCAGTATTTTTTAACAGTTTGTCTTGATATACCAAGGTCTTTTGCGATTGAACGCATGGATTCACCATCTGAATAACGAGTACGGATTGCTGAGTAAATGTCCACTTCAATAATCACACCTTTCATTCCCCCCTGCAAAACATTTGATAATATTTTACAGGATTTTTATGATAGGTGGTAAACTAATTCAATATCAATATGGCTTAAAGTGGTACACTTTTATAGTATCATTCACATTTTAGCCCAGTCTGCATGTTCTCCCCGCCCTAACCTGTCAATATCCATAACTAGTACACCATCATAGTATCCTTCATCCACATGAGTTAATAGCTGTTGCATTTTTTTACGTTTGTCTATACTCTCACCAGAACCAATTTCTTCATAAGCCAGAGCCATCATCATCTTTAGGAGAGTAAAGCTTTTTGCATATGCCACATCTAGGAGTGATTGATTGTACATTTTTTTTCATATCTTCACCTTCTTAACTTATGTAAACTTACCTATATTAATCGTATCTTCTTGCTCACCCTGAGTAAACGGTTCTAGCTCATTTGTATACAAAAAGAACAACCTCTGACAAATTATTGTCAGAGGTTGTTCTTTATCTAGTAATCTTAAATAAAACGCAAGAATCACTATAAATATTAGTACTTTCAATAAATTTCATTCTTAGAATCTCAAGTATTTTGGACAACCTTAGTTCCACTGGAGCCTTATATTTACCTCATGTCCTAGACCCGCCTTCTAGTAATATCGCCTTATTGCTATTTAACATTAAGCTCCAACATCTTGTGAAATTTGATCTTTAGCTAAACTATCATAATACATTTCTGTTAATTCTGATTTTAAAAAATCATCATTTAAAAGCTTAATAAACAAATTCTGCGAAGTGCTGGTATCTAAAACTATTTTACTATCACCTTGATTATATTTTAATTTATCTCTTAATGCTGGGTGAACTTTAGTAAATTGAATAATTGTTGGAATCGGAATAGTACCTAATACAGGTGAATTTGCTGATAACTTTGTAAGTTTTCTCGCAAAAGTAATATTCTCAACAGACTCCTTTAAAACATCTACATCAGCAAGAATATTTGCTTGTTCTATTATGTCAATGGACAACATAGCCTCTCGTTTAATGACGTCATGAAATCCAAAAAATTTTTCTAATTTGTCTAAATCCTTTATAAATAAAGTTCCATTAAGTGACAAAAATTGAAAATTGTCATCCAGACGAATTAAATCTTCATTAAATTTTACGAATCTTTCATCTTTTTTCTTTAACAAAAATGAATCTCTTTTTATCAAGCTTATTGCATAATGATGCTTATACAGTAATAGTTTATTTTCATTATCCCCAATTACTATAATATAACTTCTTACATTATTTATATTGTCTCTATTAAAATTGAACACTGGTTGATCTTGATTTTCCAGTATAGTTGATATAGTCAAAAGTTCTGTAGGTATTTCATCTAAATCATATTCATATATTACATTCTTTCTTTCATCCGCTTCTGAAATATTCATTACTTGAAGATCATCTTTTTCAATAATTCTTTGTTTAACACTATCTAAAAAATATGCCTTCAAGCTTGGTAATGCTTGTTCATTGTCAATATCTGCCATTCTTATAACTGTTCCATTTTCTGTTTTTAAGACAAAATATACTATTACACCAATATCTTCATTTAAAAAATACCCTAATTGTTCTTTTAATACTGTTATGTTCAATTTTTGACACTCCCAACATAAAATATTCTTTCATCTAACTGTATATACTGAACTTTACTGTCTTTACTTAATTTGTCACACGAAATAAAAATAGCATTAGGAAAATCAGCATGACTTGTCTCAACCTTATAAATATAAAAACCTAATAAAGAAAGCGTTGGATTAGCATAGAATAAGTCAGTTTTAATATAAATGAGCCCTATTATGATTAGGAGCACAGTAAATACTATAAAGTATCTCGGCTTTGTAAAATCAAGGCAAACTAATGGAATTATGTAAGTTGATAAAAATGTTAAATGCTCATAATTAATATTTTTGATATTTGTTATTCGTATTGGAAGTTGCATTGTACCTTTAAATTTATACTTATATTTTTTATATAACAACATTCCGTATGTCAAAAAAGCAAACGCAATAATAGCAACAATATTCCTCTTAGCCAATTCTTTAAATCCTATAAAGGTACTGCCTTCCTCGAAAGATATAGGAATATCTACTGTTAGAATAATTATAAGTAAAAATAACAAACAAAGTGATATCAGATAAAATTCTACTTTTGCTCTTTTATACTTCATTTATTATTCGTCCTTGTTCATTTACTTCTAGAACAATCTTTTTTTTTAACAATTAACTTCACCATCACTATCATTTTAAAAGTTATTTCCACACTTACTAATATTAATCTTTCGCTAAATAATGACAATTCCCTTTAATTGCAAGATTACCGATATTTGCAACCTGAAACTTTTAATTTCACACCTCTCACAACTAATGAGACTCCAAGAAAGGGACACCAATGACAAAAAACCTGTAGCCTTTAGACTACAGGTTCTTTAAATGCTGATGAGTTCTATTATTTTTAGACTGTTATTGTTTGTTACTCATTTTTTTCTTTACAATTGAAACCTACTCAATGAATATTTGTATAAAATTATTAATCTAGTATAATTTAAGATTATATAATTTCTGTCAGAACATTGACAAAAGCTAGCTATATGACTCAGAGGGACGGTTCGAAACCACTGAAAAATCCCTATAAACAACAAAGATGTCCCAAATTACGGTATAATTAAGGTATGCATTATGTCGAGAAGGCAGGGATTTGAGCATGCTTAAACTTAAACCCAAACAACTAAGTCTATATTCAATTTTATACGATAAAATACCTAAAAAACATTTACTTAAAGATATAGCTAAAGCAGTAGATTTTAGATTTATCAATAGAATGCTTGCTACTTCTTACAGTAAGCATTTCGGTCGTCCCGCGAAAGAACCAGAAATGATGACTAAGCTTCTGATCTTGCAATACTTATATAATCTCTCAGATGTAAAAGTAATAGAAGAAGCTGCTATAAATCTAGCGTATATGTGGTTTATTGGTATAAATCCAGAAGAAGATTTACCTGATGCAAGTCTGCTTGCCAAATTCAGAACACAACGTCTTAAAGACACTAACGTTGACGACATTATCAAAGAAGTAGTACGTCAATGTATACAAAATGGAATTATTAAAGGAATAGGACTCAGTATTGATGCAACCCATACATCGGCCAATACGATAAAGAAAGTTCCCGAAAGAATTATGAAGCACTTAGCGAAAAAGATACTTAAAAACGTGGGAGAAGAATTAGGTCAAGTGCCAGAAGAAATCAATACTAACATCCCTGATTATAAGGCAATAGAAGACCATAAAGAAGCTAAGGAAACCATGAAAGAATACTTAGAAATTATGATGGAAGAAGTCGGTAATAGCGTCGATATCTCAAGAATGCCCCAAACAGAACAAGCAATAAACGAGGCTACCCAAATATTGAATGATGAAAAATTCATTTTGCAGAAGGGAATCCGCTCATTAATCGATAAGGATGCTCGAGTTGGATATAAATCAAAAACAGATAGTTTTTACGGTTATAAGGTTGAATTTGCAATGATACCAGAAGAACGAATAATAACCGCGATAGAAGCAAACGATGGAGCATATGTAGACGGCAACAATTTTGAAGAATAACCGTACGAAGGAAAGTGGTTTTGATATAAGAGAAGTATATGGAGATAAGGCCTATTTTCGCAAATCCATACTTGATATTTTAAAGGAAGATAAAGTAGAAGCGATCATACCAGTAAGCCCATCCGTATACAAAATTGACGAGACTAAATTCAGCTATAATAAGGATAGTGATCAATGGTTTTGTGAGATGGGCAATTGCACCATCAAAAAAGTTTACCAAAAGACGAAAAAGACAAATGACATATTGAGATATACCTTTGATAAAAACATCTGCCAATGTTGTGCAAAGCTAGTAGAGTGTGCTGGCAAGAGAAAGCGCGCGCGAGTGTTTAAAGTCGGAGTAAATGCTGCCCAATATTATGAATATAGTCAGT
>Ga0209340_1001670_pt1 | contig 14867 bp, 12 predicted proteins | sample EPASupsiteSAE323_FD_187266 | JGI IMG/M metagenome (GOLD analysis project Ga0209340, IMG submission 187266) | Bioremediated contaminated groundwater from EPA Superfund site, New Mexico - Sample SAE3-23 (SPAdes) (version 2) | ecosystem: Environmental > Aquatic > Deep subsurface > Groundwater >... | reverse complement strand
ACGATAGACGCGGCTACATCGTCGTGAACGAAGTTCACATCAGTAGTCCCCATAGGGGGACGGACGCGGCAACCTTATTGGTGCCGTCTACGGCACATCAGTAGTACCCGTAGGGTGACGTTTATGACCAGCGCGGACTTTTTACTTTTTGAGTGACAACGAGAATGGTTTAATATTAAAAGAATAAAAAAGCCGCGTTAGTCTTATTAACAATCCGCGTAGTCCGCGTCCTATTACGTGTTACCCCTTAGTGCGCAGTATCCTTATATTGCGAAATTAAATTGCTATTATGATTCCATGCTGGGAAAAGCAATATTTTTTAAGAAGGACGTCTGGAAATCTTCTTGTTCTGCCAGCGCTACAACCTGAACCCTGGATTTTATAATGGAAGCTTCTGCAAATCTATCGTCAGATAGTAAAGCCAGAATGGCACCTTCAGCAGCAGCATTTCCAATATTTTGTATTTTGCTGGCCTTAACCTCCGGAACGAGACCAATGTTGAGAAGACTGGCCGGATCCATATAACTGCCAAACGCACCGGCTAAATATATCTTGTCCACCTGCCGGGCACCTATGTCAGCTTTTTTCATAAGAATCTCAATCCCGGTTCTCACCGCTGCACAGGCTAACTGAACTTGTCTGACATCCTCCTGAGTGAGTAAGATGGGAGAAGCTGACAGGGTCTCCGCCTCCGCAAGCAAGATAATCTCCGCACCCTGTTCACCATTTCTCATTTCAAATTGAGCAGCAGCTTTTTCAGTAAAAGTTCCGTTTTCATCCAGGAAATCATTTTTCAGCAATACCGATATTAGGTCAATGATGCCCGAGCCACATATTCCCCGGGGTAAACCCGAACCAAATATCCTAAAATGTAATTTCTCGTCCAGAAAAGATACTTTGTGTATAGCCCCTTGGCCCGCCCTCATGCCGCAACCTACCGCCCCACCTTCAAAAGCAGGACCGGCGGCGGCAGATGTCGCCCACTTTTTCCCCCGATGGTTCAATACGATTTCTCCGTTAGTGCCAATGTCTATTAAGAGATAGGTAGTGTCCTCCTTACCTGTCAAAGTCAAAAGACAAGCGGTAGTGTCAGCACCTACGAAGCCGCCCAATTGCGGTAAAATTTTCAGCGTGCACAAAGGGTTGACGTTTAAACCTATTCTGTTGGCAGGGATTTGTATTTCATGGGAAAAGACACCCGTAAAGGGTGCAGTTGCCAAACCGGCAATGTTTAATCCTAGAAGAAAATGCAACATAACCGGGTTGCCTACTGCGGTCACCGTACAAATGTTGACCGGATCTATTTTCTTCTCGCCCCGCATTTCATCTATCATGCTGTTCAAGTTATTTATAAGGATGCGTTGCATGGCCAGTTCACCATCTTCATTATCCAGTGCGTATTTTATCCGGGAAATAATATCCTGTCCATAAATACGCTGCATATTGCTCTGCGATGCCACAGCAACCATATGCCCGGTCTCCAAATCCAGTAAAGCTGCAAAAAGGCTGGTGCTGCCAATATCCAACGCCAAACCATATAGAGTTTGGCGTTGCCGGCCTACATAGTTTACCTTGTCCCCGTCTATTATTACAGCATTCAGTTCCAGGGCCGGTCGACCCGGACGGTCAAGCCCGGCCAGATAATTGATATTATCCACCGTAAGTTCAAGTCGATACGCAGACAGCGCATTTTTGATCCGGTCATAGATGGGAGTGGGACTGTCATTTTGCCATCCCGGAATAAAAAATTCCTTGACTTTGACTTTGTATTGTTCTCCCGATGGATGGTATCTGAGCAAATTGCTTTTACTCTTATCCTGAGTTTGCCAGTAATCTATGTACAGGGTAAAATCACCTTTTATAGTAGCCAGACATGCCAATCTATGGCCATTTTTTATCTCTTCGGGAATAAGGTGTTCCCTTTCGCTGGCGGATAGGGGACTTATTTCCCCGCTCATTCGGAACTTGCACTTGCCACAAGTTCCCAGCCCTCCGCAGGACCCGCCCGTATCCCAGCCCATTAATTCCATAACTTCCCATACGGTTTTATCATTCGGCATCCACAGGCTATATTCATTTCCATCCGGCTCTATTATTGTCACCCTAACCTGGTCAGACATAATATTACACCCACCATCCATAATCCTTATTCTTGACTAACCTGGCCAGAATCATCTGAAAAAGCGCTGGCCAGATATTATCAAAGGTCTTCCAACAGAAAAAGGCGGCCTTAAGCCGCCATTTCTACTAAATACTACTCAGGTTTCGTTTCCGCCATTAACACAAATGCAAATATTACCACCCATGCCATTGCAGCTAGCAAAGCAGTAGTAGCACCGCTCCAATCTCCGCTCGTAAGTATTTTTGCGTTACCTTGGCTGTAAAGTATATTGAAAAATACTAAACCTAAACCGGTTAGGATAAACATCCACTTTTTCAATTTACCTGACAGTTGAAATGACTTGGCCCAGGAGCAGAATTTAACGAATATATAAATCGCGACCAATACTAACAGTAACTCTACCAGAGGATTATTAAATAACCCACCATGTCCACCTTCTTCTGCTGCTGCAGCCGAAGCAAATATAGCCAACACCTTTTCACCCCCCTTGTTTTTAAAATACCCTAATAGTTATTCTATTACTAAGAACAATGTAAAACAACTGCTTTCTGTGTCTGATATGCTTGTCGCTCATTCTGACTCCTTAATCATAGCTATTCTCCAATGCATAACAATTTCCTGCTAATATTTTATATTTTTTTGCGAACCTACAAAAATATTCACTGCTTTGACAAATAATTGATCTGGTTCAATGCTGCTTGTTCCTGTATAATAGGAAAGCAAGTAAATCAGATAATCGCGGGTATCGAGGGACTGTAAAGAAATAAATCAGTCATTTACACCGGTCTTTTTAGCGTTGTACTTTGTTCTCAAAACGCGATAATACCCCCAGTATTACCACGTTTTGACGCCTTGTAAAACACTAAAAATCCTCGGCGTATTCCGCCTTATTTATTCCTTTACAGTCCCTAATACCCGAGGAAAGTCGGAGCTCCGCAGGGCAGGGTGCTGGATAACGTCCAGTGGGGGCGACCCCAAGGAAAGTGCCACAGAAATAAACCGCCTGGCGTACGCCGGGTAAGGATGGAACGGTGAGGTAAGGGCTCACCAGCAGGCAGGTGACTGTCTGGCTAGGTAAACCCCACCTGGAGCAAGACCGAATAGAGGAGCACAGAAGCGGCCCGCTTCGCTCCCGGGTTAGGTCGCTAAAGGTGTCAGGCAACTGGCATCTCAGATAGATGATTATCTAATACAGAACTCCGCTTATAGATTTACTTGCAAACAAGGGGACGGTTCTTCTGTCTGCCCCTAATGATTGAATGGGCAGACAGAAGAACCGTCCCCTTGTTTGCTTAAGAACTGTCCCCTTTTTTTGCCGGTTAAACGATTCTTACCCGGTATTCCAGCAGCCAGCGGTTGACCTGCAGAAGATAGGCCATATACTGCACATCCCCCATGAGCTGACCGAACCAGGGCATCTCTAAGAAAGACTGGCCTGAATCCAAAACATCTTGAACTGCTGGGCGGTTAATCAAATCCATTATCGGGGAAGACGGATTGTTAATAACCTTTTTCAGTTCCGATCGTACTGCCTGCCCATAAAGAGGATGGTGGGTTTTGGGATAGGGACTTTTTTTCCGTTCGATTACTTCTGGAGGAAGCAAGCCCTGCAAAGCCCTACGAAATATTCCTTTGCTCATGCCATTATAATTCTTCATGCTCCAGGGTATATTCCAAATATATTCCAGCAGCAAATGGTCGCTAAAGGGCACCCTGACCTCAAGCCCCCAGGCCATGCTCATACGGTCTTTGCGATCCAATAGGGTAGGCATAAAACGGCTTATATTAAGGTAAAACATCTCGCGAACTCGCGCTTCTTCCGGATCTTCTCCCTCCAAACGCGGCACTTCTGCCAGAGCCTCCCTGTATCTATCACGGCTATATTCCTGCGGTTTTATTTTCTTCACCAGCTCAGGGGATAAATAGTCGCTTCGGGCAGTTAGCATTCTAATCCAGGGAAAGGTGATACCATCTGCTTCCCCATTTGCCCTAAACCAGGGATAGCCTCCCAGGATTTCGTCAGCGCACTCTCCTGACAGTGCCACCACTGCCTCTTTGCGTATCTCCCGGCAGAAAAGATAGAGGGAAGAGTCGATATCTGTCATACCAGGTAAATCCAGGGCCTGTAAAGAGGGCATAAGTGCATGGGCTAATTCTACGTTTTCAATAAAGATGGATTTATGTTCAGTTCCCAGATAATCCGCTACTCGCCGTGCCCAGGGGGAATCAGCACTGGTTTCAAAGGAATTGGAGCGATAGTATTGGTCGTTTTCCACGTAGTCTACGGAAAAGGTTTTAAGCGCTGCTGGCCCTTGTTCTTGAAATACGCGGGCTGCTACGGCTGTAATAGCACTGGAATCCAGACCGCCTGATAAAAGTGTACATACCGGTACATCGGCTACCAACTGCCGCCGCACCGTGTCATAAAAAAGCTCCCGCAGGTGATGGGTGGTTGTTTCCAAATCTTCCTCATGAGGAAAACTTTCCAAACTCCAATATCTCTTGATATTGATGCCATGGCGGTCATAGATCAGGGTATGCCCCGGTTTTAGTTCGGACAGTCCTTTTAATACTCCCTGTCCTGGCGTACGCGCCGGACCGAGAACAAATATTTCTGCCAGCCCTGCTTCGTCAATAGCGGGGTCAATTCGGGGATGAGCCAGAAGGGCCTTGATTTCGGATGCGAATAGGAAATCAGAACCCTTTGCGGAATAAAACAGCGGTTTTACTCCCATACGGTCACGAGCCATAAACAAACTCTGTTTATCTTCATCCCATATTGCAAAAGCGTAAATGCCGGTAAATCTTGTGACACATTCCTTACCCCATTCAATGTAGGCAATAAGCAGAACCTCGGTATCAGAATTCCGGGATTCAAAATGATGCCCGCAACTTTCTAGACTCCGGCGTATTTCCAGGGTATTATATAATTCACCATTATAGGTGATAATATATTTCTTTCCTTCCCGGCAACGAATCATGGGCTGAACCCCTCCTGCCGGATCAACCACTATCAGGCGACGGTGTCCTAAAAGGGCGTGAGGCGACAGCCATACTCCTTCCGCATCCGGACCGCGAGGAATCATGCTGCGCACCATTGCCTTAATAACCTCATCCTGTCCACCGATATTTTCCTTGCAATTAATCCAGCCTGCTATCCCGCACATTTATTCCATCTCCCGCCATAATAAGTAAAAACGGCGCACAAAGAGAGTAATTCTCTGCGGCGCCATTGCCTATGATAAAAGTATGCTGCTAACAGCCAGGAAGTGTCTGGAACTTATAGGATGTTTTCAGGAATTAATTAGTACATAAAGGGCAATAATATTTCAAGTACATGGAACACTTCCACAAAGAGGTGCTAAGAATGAACGAAGGTATCGTAGTAGTCGTTAGAAGTGTTATAGGTTTTTTTACTTTACTTATCTTTACTCGTGTACTTGGCAAACAGCAAATCGCCCAACTGACTTTCTTTGATTACGTATTAGGGATTACCATCGGATCTATTGCCGCCACCCTGTCGGTAGACTTGAGCAGTCGTGCCTGGCCTCACTGGGTAGGTTTAATGGTCTGGGCGGTAATCGTCCTGGCGATACAATGGCTGACCTTAAAAAGTCGACCCGCTGCCAAGTATATAGTGGGAGAACCTACTATAGTAATTATGAATGGGCAGATAATGGAAGATGGCATGCGCAAGATTCGATATACCCTGGCTGATGTTCTCCATCAGCTAAGAGACAAAGGGATATTTGACTTAAACCAGGTCGGATTCGCAGTAGTAGAAACAGACGGGAAGGTTTCGGTCTTACTAAAACCCGAGTTCCTACCCGCCACTCCCAAAGACTTGAACCTTACCACCCAAAGTTCAGGGCTAAACAGCGAATTAATCTATGACGGAATAATTATAAATGAAAATCTTAAAAAGGCCAATGTGGATCAGATGTGGCTAATTAGTGAATTGAATAAAAAGGGAATTAAACAGGTATCTGAGGTCTTCCTGGCCACCATAGATAGTTCGGGTAGTCTATTCCTGGATACTTTCAAGGATAATAGCCGATAAGCCAAATTGACCCTATATATTATAAAGGGAGGTTGGAGTAATGAAAAAATGGATTTTTTATTCTATTCCTGTCTTCACATTGATCATCTTCATAGCAATTATGCAGGGAGGGTATTATTATATTACTTCTCTGTCGGATAAGAATGACATTTCGCAGTATATTGAACGCCTCAATAATGATATAAGATTCTCCCATTGGGATACAGCCCGGGAAGATTTACAACATTTGGATGTAGCCTGGAAAAAAGCAGTGCCGCGGCTCCAATTTCATGCCGAGATGGATGTAATAGATGGCATTAAAAAGAATTTGGCCCGTTTAAGCGGTTCAATTGATGCCCAAGACCCGGAAGGGGCTCTGCCCGAGCTGCGTGAACTTGCCGAACACTGGGAAAACCTTAAAAACTAGCTGGGATCATAATGGCAACGAAAGACTCCACCAGGCTCTCATCAAATTGAGTACCGGCGCATTTCCGTAATTCAGCCAGCGCTTCTTCGTTTGAAATGGGACTCCTATAGCAACGATTATCAGTCATAGCATCATAAGCATCAGCTATGGCCAGAATACGGCACTCCACTGGTATCTCCTCGCCCCTTAGACCCAATGGATAGCCTTTTCCATTCCACCACTCGTGATGTTTCAGAATCAAGTCCGCAATGGGGGCCAGTTCCGGCACAGATTGAGCAATGCGTCTGCCTATTTCACAATGGCGCTGCTTTTCGTTTCTTTCTTCAGGGGTCAATCGCCCGGCCTTCTGAAGAACCAGATCACTTACCCCCACCTTGCCCAGGTCGTGATATTCAGCTAGTAATTTCAATGCGTTTATACTTTCACCGGGTAAATCAACGGCCTTGGCTAGAGCTGTTGACATGTTGCGAAGGCGTATGGTATGGCCTTGTTTAATATAATCTTTGGCCTCCAGGATATGGAAAAATGCGTGCGTTATGGATTTGTGCGCGCAAAGTCTCCGCTCCAGCTTATCCTTATACATATTGTCATCCGCTTCTTTATAAATCTCATCCATATTTGAGGCTTTATCCCACGCAGCGGCGAATCCCATAGAAAGGCTCAAAGGCAAACTCGGATTGCTTTGATTATAAGTTTCAACCAGGAATCTTATTCTCGTGATGATTTGTTTCAGATCTTTCGGTTCACTGTTCGGGAGCAGAATCGCAAATTCGTCTCCTCCTACCCGTGATACTATATCTTCCTCGCGAACTCCCATTCGTAATATCTTGGCCGCTTCAGACAAAAGCTGGTCACCTGCAACGTGTCCCAGCGCATCATTGACCATTTTTAGACCATCTACATCGCACATAATCAAACCAATCGGATGACTCCGGCCAATATTGAGACGATGCATCTCTTCCGAGAAATATGCCCGGTTATACAAGCCGGTAGTAAAATCATGCATGCTAAGATGTCTTAATTGTTCTTCTATTCTTTTACGTTCTGCGATTTCCGCTAATAAGGTTTCGGAGAGCTGCACTAGCGTTGTGGTCCGCTCCTTAACCCTCTCTTCCAGCATACTATGAGCTTTGCGTAATTCTTCTTCAACTCGAAGCCGCTCGGTAATATCCCGAGCCACGACTACCGCATACTGATCATTTTCAAAAGTAACCCGGCTAGAGGTGACCTCAACGGGTATATGGGTCCCATCGGATTTGCAGAACGTGGCAACGCTGGTCTCTGCCAGTGAAGCAGCCTTAGAACTGTGGGAATTAAGGATACGAAACCAAACCGGGCCAGGTTCAGATACTAGAACATCAAATGAGGCAGAGAGCAGCTTTTCCTTTGAATACCCAAGTTGCAGGCAAGCAGACTCATTAAAGTCAACCGCCTGGCCAGAAGGAACCTTGAACAGGAATATTAAATCCTGGCTTTGATCCAGCAAGGTTCGGAAACGTTGCAGATCAGCCATTCGCTGCTGCAGCTCGGGATAATAGCTCTTGCGCAGCGAGTTCTCTCCCAAGCCTATAAGTTGCTCCCGCGTTATTGTCTTAACCTTTGATTCATCATAGCGCTCGTTCATATATTGCCTCGATTTCATGTTGGGATGGGGTGCGTGGATTGGTGGCCATGCACGCATCTATCATTGCTCCCCTGGACAGCACCGGGAGGTCCTTAAGCCCTAAGCCAAAATCCCTGAGCCGCTTATTTATCCCCACAGCCTTTTTCAATTGTATAATATAATCCAGCAGAACTTGTTTAATCTGTTCTGATTTCATACCTTGAACTTCGATCCCCATAGCTTCCGCTACACAAGTATATCGTTGCGGCACTGATGAATAATTATAGTCTATAACCGCTTCCAGTAAAATGGCATTGCATTCGCCGTGAGCCAAATCCATAATTCCCCCCAGGCTGTGAGCCATGGCATGGACTGCGCCCAGAATCGCATTTGAGAAAGCCAATCCCGCCTCCATGCTGCCAAGCATTACCTTGCTCCGAATAGCGATATCTTCCGGTTTATTAATAGACTCCTTTAAATACCGGCATATTAGCTTAATTGCCGCTACGGCATGAATATCTGTTATAGGTGAACTGGCGTTAGAAACAAAAGCTTCGATGGCATGAGTCAACGCATCAAGCCCTGTGCATGCGGCAAGATAAGGCGACATAGTAGTCAGGGTCACCGGATCTATCAATGCCACATCTGGAACAACGGCCTTGCTGACAATAGCCATCTTAAGTTTGGTGTTGCTATCTCTAATTATTGCAAATTGAGAGACATCTGCTGAACTTCCCCCGGTAGTTGGAATACATACCAATGGCGGAATCGCTTTGCTTACCTGATCCACCCCTTCGTACTCTCTGATATGCCGGAGATTGGTACCAACAATACCTATGCCTTTGGCACAATCAATAGGACTGCCACCGCCTATCGCTATAATGGCATTACAGCGTTCATGACTGAAGACTCGAGCGCCAGCCAAAACTTCCTCATCTCTGGGGTTGGGGCTCACCTCTGAAAACATAACATACGGCAGCGATAACTCATTAAGGCCTTCCAAGACTTGTTGAGGCCAACCGGCAGCTGTTACGCCCGGGTCGGTGACCACTAAAACTTTCCTGGCTCCAAGATTCAATGCATAGCGCCCAGCCAAATATCGGGCTCCTCCTCCAAATACAATTTCCGGAGCCACAAATTTACGTAAATGTAATTCATCCGATACATTTTCTTCCAATCACACTCACCTCAAGTCACACCTGTTAGTATTTGGCATAGTATAGGATAAGTCAAAATCAGCAGGTTTTCACCTCATAATAGTACTATATTAATCCGATTTATAGCATGGTTAATATTTCCTGCAGCAATTAAAGCCACATCCCAGCCTAAAAAAAAAGAGGCATACGAACTGTATGTCTCAATTTTTATATACACATTAAACAAAAGTTAAATACTACCTATTTCTTTTTCTTGGAAGCCTTTTTGGCACCTTTTGCGGGGGCTGCCTTGGCAGCGGCTTTTTTGGGAAGAGCTACTGCTTCTTTCAGGGATTTGCCGGGCTTAAATGCAGGAACTTTGGTGGCCGGAACAGTAATTTCCTGTCCAGTAGCCGGACTAATAACTTTTCTTTCCTTCCGGTCACGGACTTCAAAACTGCCAAATCCAATGATTTGAACTTTGTCTCCCTTGGCCAGTGCCTGTTGGATGGTACCTACAATTGCTTCCAATGCTTTTGCAGCATCCTTTTGCGTGATTCCCGCTTTTTCCGCTAGTGACTTTACAAGTTCCGATTTGTTCACGACATAATCCTCCCTTAAAAATTTTTAACGTTATTTTACATTCCCCATAAAATCGGCAAATCCTTCTAAAAAACTAATTATTTTTATTTTTTTTCATTTTTTTTGTTTTTAAGGTGAATAATATTATTTCCCACTAACTTCATCTTCTCTTATTATAATGGATTTTATACATTATAAACATAAATAAATGCCGCTATTACGGCATTTATTTGCTTGAATTCACTTCTAAACCCGGGTTAATCAACCATATCCAAAATACTGAGCGCTCTGTCCTCAGCCAGGTTATAAAATTTCTCACCTACCATAACGATAGGGCGGGTCGGTTGTGATGGATCTACATAAACCACCAGCCCTCTTTCGTTGTTCGATAAGATAACTTCATTGCCCACATAGAAATTGGTAATTTTATCGTAAAATACCTTGGCTACGGTGGGATCCAGCCTTCCAAACGATTCCTGCCATAATACTTCCACTGCAGTGTAAGGCGAGGCTTTAGAGGAATAGGATCGACGGGAAGTAATTGCATCATACAGGTCGGCCACGGCAACAACTGATGCATAAAAACCTATTTTATTGCCTTTGATGCCCATGGGATAACCTGAGCCATCGGCTCTTTCATGATGCATTAAAATTGCATTGGCTATAGCTTCAGTAACCCACGGATAATCGTTAACCATGTTATAACCTAATATCGGGTGCTTCTTTATTTCTTCAAATTCCTCTGCGGTCAAGTGTCCCGGCTTATTCAAGATAGAATCAGGAATCTGCACATTACCGATATCATGCAATATCCCCGCTATTCCCAGTTCCTTGATGGTTTTTTCATCGCACTTCAGCCAGCGGCCAATTAGAATACTCAACAGAGCCACATTTACCGTATGGGTGTACAGGTACTCATCTTTTTCCTTCATCCTGCGCATTTGTCTAAACAGATCATTTTGATCGTAAGCTTGAACAACCAGTTTTTCCACTAGATTTTGTATCTCCCCAAATTCAATTGACTCTCCAATCATGGCCTGCAACATTAATGTTTTGGTGTAATGCAGGCATTCAGAATAAACGTCTTCAAAACGCTTTTCTGATTGTTGCCTTTGATCAGCCTCGGCCACAAATACTTCAATAATATTGCGGCGAGCGAACTGATCCAGGTGTTCTTGACTAACTACGGTTCCTTTCGGTAATAGCAGTTTGCCGTCGTAACTAAAAATATCTTTGCCAAGCTTAACACCCGCTTTGAGACTGCTAACGCCAAGTTTAAGCATTCATTATTCCTCGCTCCCATTTTCTACTAATGTTTATTCTACATTCCACAGGATTATACAAATTCCTTCCCCAAAGGCAAATTATTTAAAGGGAATGTAATAGAACAATTATAATTATAAGGTTCTGATACACTCCTGGTTGTTAATGTAAGTTACATCCACATCCAGACACCGCTGGCGGCATTCTTCATTAAGCAGGTCGCTTAAGCAACTGCTCATTATTTCTTCGCTGGCCTGATGCCCGGCATCGACTATAGCCAGACCCAAAGCCTGCGCATCCCGGGCTTCGTGATATTTTAGATCGCCGGTTAATAAGGCATCACAGTCACGATTCCTGGCGATACTCATGAAACTTGCTCCGGCACCGCTAACCACTGCAATCTTCTTAACCGCCCGCTCCATATCGCCCACTACCCTTAGGAATTCTATATCCAGACTCTTTTTAACTAAGACACAGAATTCCTCCAGGCTCATTTCAGCCGCAAGTTGTCCAATCCTTCCCAAGCTGAAAACCGGACCCGAGTTTTCCAGAAGGTACAGATCATAAGCCACTTCCTCATATGGATGAGCTTGCAACATTGCTTGCAGGGTCTTACCCAGTTTGGCCTGCGGGACTATCGTCTCCAGGCGGCACTCTTTCACCTCTTCCATTACACCCTCACGTCCTATAAAAGGGTGGCTCCCTTCCAACGGCCGGTAAGTGCCAATTCCACTGCTCTGGAAACTGCAATCCGCATAGCACCCCCAATGCCCGGCACCAGCCTTAAGAATGGCCTGACGAACCGTATCCTCATGTCCGGCAGGAACATATACCACAAGCTTATAAAGACGTTCCGCATGGCCTTTATCAAGTGGCTCTATCTCCCGCAGACCGATACGTTCTGCCAATACCTGATTGAGCCCCCGTTCTCCTGCGTCAAGGTTGGTATGGGCCGAATATACAGTTATCCCGGCTTCAATAATTTTGCTCACCAAATTTCCCTGAGCCTGATCATAATTAATGGACTTAATCCCTTTTAAAAAAAGTGGATGGTGGGTAACAATCATATCCGCTTTGCGCTGTATTGCCTGCTGTAGTGCTGCCTGATCCAGATCAAGTACGACCATCACCTTGGATACGGAGGCCTGCCATGATCCGATTTGCAGGCCTACATTATCCCAATCTTCCGCCAGGTGAAGTGGGAAAAAGCTCTCCATAATATCCACTATGTCTCTAACCCTGGCTTGCACTCAATAACGCCTCCAATCTCATAATTTTATCTTGATAATTATGGGCCAAGATCTTATTTGAGGTTAGATGGGAGCCCAGCAGATTATCACTGATCCTGCGGTATTCCAAAATGTATTTTTGTATATATCGTCTTTTTAATTCAGTATCAGCACTTAGTATAGACGTGCCTATCTCGCACTCCATATCATTCAAGTGATAAGGACGGTCATCTGGCCGGCAGGTTAAAAGCAGAAATATTCGCCCTTTGTCTTCCTCCAGCCGCTCTTCTTCTACGAGCCATCCCTGACTGGCCAGGTGCTGCCGTAAAACCGCCCCTTTGCTCATAGGTTGAAAAATATATGCTCTAAAACTGGCGGCCTTTTCCCAATTATCGGCCAGAATTTCTACTATGGTATCTCCGCCCATACCTGCCAGTATAATTCTCTGCACCTCGCCATAGTCCAAAATCTGGAGCCCATTGCCCTGGCGCAGTTCTATCTTATTCCAGGCCGAACTGGCTTTGACGGCCTTTTCAGCCCGCCGGTACGGACCATCATCCAGTTCGCCTATAATGACCCGTTCAGCAATCTGGTTCTGTATCAGATAAATAGGAAGCAAGGCATGATCCGAACCTATGTCCGCCACTACCTCACCCGGTTTAACCAGATCCGCCACCGCGGATAAGCGCTTGCCCAACATAGTAATATCCTCATAGCTTCCAAAACAATTATATAATGAAAACCCGGATACCTGAAAGGTACCCGGGAATATTCAGCCTGCAAGTAAAACTACCCTTAAACGGTAGGAAGGGTTTTCAAGCTTGCCTGTATCTCAGCATCAGTCAGTTCAACGTCCTCAGTATGACCGGTCAGATAATTGTCATATGCGTTTAAGTCCAAATGCCCGTGACCGCTAAGGTTAAATACGATGGCTCGGGAAACTCCTTCGGCTTTGCCCTTCAAGGCTTCATCGATGGCAGCCCTAATAGCATGGGAGGATTCAGGAGCGGGAAGAATACCCTCGGTCTGAGCAAAGAGCATAGCGGCTTCAAAAACCCCCTGTTGCAACACTGCGGTTGCTTCGAAGATACCGTCATGATACAACTGGCTGACCAGCGGAGAATCGCCGTGATATCTAAGGCCGCCGGCATGAATTCCTGCCGGGGTAAAATCATGTCCAAGAGTATACATCTTCAGGAGGGGAGTAAATCCTGCTACATCACCATAATCATAGGCAAATACTCCTTTGGTCAAGGTCGGGCAGGCTGCCGGTTCAACCGCCAACAGGCGTATTTTCTTCCCTGCCAGTTTGTCAGGAACAAAGGGTAAGGCTATTCCGGCAAAATTACTGCCGCCTCCGCAGCAGCCGATAACAACATCCGGATAATCATCCGCCATTTCCATTTGCAGCTTGACTTCCTGACCAATAATCGTCTGATGTAAACAAACATGGTTTAAAACGCTGCCCAGCGAGTAATGGGTATCTTCACGTTTGACAGCATCTTCCACGGCTTCGCTGATAGCTATCGCCAAGGTTCCGGGAGTATTGGGATTCTTCGCCAGTTCCGCTCTTCCGCTTTCGGTAAGATTGCTGGGACTGGGCACGCATTGTGCACCATACACTCCCATAACTATACGTCGATAAGGCTTCTGTTCAAAACTTACCCGCACCATATAAACCATACATTCCAGATCGAAATACTTGCACGCCAAAGACAGCGCCGTTCCCCACTGGCCCGCTCCGGTCTCGGTGGTAAGCCTCTTAATACCTTCGATCTTATTATAGAATGCCTGCGGCAGGGCCGAATTCAATTTATGGCTTCCCACCGGGCTGACGCCTTCGTATTTGTAGTAAATGCGGCAGGGAGTATCCAGAGCCTTTTCCAGTCCCCGGGCTCTATATAAAGGTGAAGGTCTCCATTTTTTGTATAATTCCCTCACTTCAGGGGGTATTTCGATGTACCTCTCGGTAGAAACCTCCTGGGCAATCAAGCCCATTGCAAACAAGGGCGCCAGATCCGCGGGCCCTAGAGGTTCTTTGGTTCCGGGATGCAGACCGGGTGACAATGGATTGGGCATGTCCGCCTGCACGTTATACCAGAACTTGGGTATCTTATCTTCCGGCAAAATGTATTTGACAAGGTCCTCTCTACTCATCTCAACTCACTGCTCCTCTCTTCTAATAAGATAATATACAGGCTTGATTTTACCATAGGCATCTAGCCCAATCAAGAGGGTCGATTCGCAATTATGCCACTTAAGCAAAAAACCTCAATAGACAAAGTAAATGCAACCCTGCCAGGGGAAAAGGATTGCGTTTAATCTTACAAAGTAGAGGTTGCATTTAATCTTAGAAATAAAACCTCTTCTGATCGCCCTGTGAGTTATTATTTTAATGCCTTGCGGGTGATCAGGAGTGTGTATAATGCCTAAGAATAAACATCTAACAGATGAAGAACGCCTACA
>Ga0209340_1001669_pt1 | contig 14886 bp, 10 predicted proteins | sample EPASupsiteSAE323_FD_187266 | JGI IMG/M metagenome (GOLD analysis project Ga0209340, IMG submission 187266) | Bioremediated contaminated groundwater from EPA Superfund site, New Mexico - Sample SAE3-23 (SPAdes) (version 2) | ecosystem: Environmental > Aquatic > Deep subsurface > Groundwater >... | reverse complement strand
TTGTGTAAATAGAGACTGAAATTGTGATATACATTATCTATGAGTGAGAAATCGAGTGGATTTGAGATACAACCAGTAATTGAACAAAAACTGTTTGAAAATTCAGCCGTGCAAAATTTTTTTGAAGAATGGTGCCGTATAAATGATCATATTAAACCGGTGGTAATAGATAGAAATGAATGGGATGAAAAGGAAACTATTTTGGAGAAAAGAAGTGATGGTGTGAGTAGTTTATTTATTCCAAAAGATTTACGGTTGTGGGAAATGGTTGGAGTAATGGAAAGAGTAGATGTAGATACGTTTAGTGATAAACCAGAAAGGCAAGGTGAGACGAAACAAAAGATGGTTAATTTAGGGGAAACTTTTAAAAATGCTGGGGTTTATTTGGCTCAAAGATTAGGAGTGATTAATGAAGGAAAAGGAATTGCTATAAAATTAGCTGAACAATTTTTTAATTATGGTGAATCTTTAGTAACAGGTAAGAGACCAGATAAACCAAAAATAATAGATGATATATCGGGGTTTGGGTTGACTGATGAGGAAGTTCGAGAAATAGATCGTCTTTTGGCAGGGGATAATCTTTATGAATCACGAATTGGGAAAGTTGGTGATGGAGATTCTCTAGAAAGTGAAAGACAAAAAACTTTAGCTCAATTTTTTAGAGTGTCTGAAAAGGCTTTTAACTTACGTAAAAAAAGTCAAGAGTTGTGGTTGGAGAAAACTGGTAAGGTAAAACCTTGGCAAAATGGTATTTCAATTCATGAGGCTTTTATTAAAAAAATAGAAAAATCATTGACCAGTGAAATTGAAAAACCAAGAGCTGAACTGTTTCAGTCAATATTTCGTAGAGGAATGGATTTATTGGTAAAATATTTACCATTTGACAAACTTCCAAAGGAAATAATAGAAAGTTATTTATATTGGCAAAATGGAGAAACAATATTGAGTGAAGCATTGCAATTGGATAGATTAAGTTCAGAATTAAATTCTATACGAGCTTATGGAAGGATAAAAGATATTGGTCGGAAAGAACGGGAAATAACAGATATAATTCAAAAAGTAATCAGTAAGTTTCAATATCAAGGGGATAGTAGCAGTCCGTCAAAAATAATAATGAATCAGGAAATTAATTGTGTAGGAGCATCAATTTTGGGTGGAGCATTGATGCAGGAAGTGGGACTTAATTATTTAGTAGGCGGTGTACCGGGTCATTCAATTTTGTTTTTAGTGACGGCTGATGATCAAGTGGAATGGCGGGATATGTTGAACCCAGACAGCAATGGTTTATTAATAGATGAAGAAATTGAAGGACAAAAAGATAACGGAGAGCCATTGACAGTAGCTGATATAGTGGCTTTTAGTAAAAATCCAAAACCTGAAGGATTAGTATTTGATATTAAAAGTGAAGAATATAGAAAAAAATTTCCGTTTATCGATAAAAAAGGTTATAGGCAATTTGTATCTATATTTGGTCCAGAATATGGGCAGAAAATGGCGTTATTAACTAATGTGGTTGATTCTCTTTGCAATAATGCTTGTTATGAGCAAGCTATTGAAGGTTGTTATGAAGCGCTTAGATTGAATCCAAAAGATACTAGTTATTTTTATGCTGTTTTAGGAGAATTATTACGAAAGCTTGATCGGGATGATGAAGCAATTGAAATATATCGTAAAGGAATTAAAATTAATAAAAGTGATGATGATCTTTATTTACATTTAGGAGTTTTGCTCAAGTCTTCTGGTGTATATAGTGAAGCAGAAGAAACATATCGTGAGGGAATTAAAATTAATCCAAGAAATAAAGACCTTTATAAAAATTTAGTCGAGTTATTGTCTGGAAATAAACAATATGAAGAAGCAGTTGAAGTTTATCGGGAGGGAATTAGGATTAATCCAAGTGATGTTGATTTTTATAGTGATCTAGCTGGTTTATTTTATATTCTTAGAGATTTTAAGGGTGCAACTAGGGTCTATCGTGAAGGAATGAAGAATAACCCTTATAACCCTGATTTTTATTTTGCCTTTGGAGATTATCTAAAAGAAATTGGTAACATTAGGGGAGCAGTTAAAATCTACAGGGAAACTCTTGGGTGGGTTGATAATAAAAAATATGCCCAAAGAATCGAAATAGTTAAACAAATAATTGAAGATTATGAAAGTAAACATAAGGTTAGAGCGTTTATAGACAAAGTAGTTTACTTGACATTGGAGTAATTTATAGTTAGAATATTCTTGAACTTAAGCAATTTCCCGTTTTTATGCTGTTTTCCAGCAGATCTCAGATAGTTTTAATTGATTATTATTTTCCAAAAACAAAAATGCCAAAAAAAATCGTAGCTCAGGTTGAAAATGAGCAAGTTAAGGTGGAGCCGGTTAAAGTTGAAGCTCCAGAAGTTAAAGAAGAAACAGAACAAAACCCACCCGTTTCGACTAAGGTCGAAACACCCTCCCTTGAAAATGGAGGGCTTAAAAAAGAGGAACCTCAAAAAAATACAGTTAGTTTTGTAAAACCAGGTGTTGTGGTGTCTCAACCAAGTAGACCAGTGATGCAACAGCCACAAAGACCAGTTCAACACTATAATCCACCGATGAATAATGTAGCAACTTATCCAATTTCGGGAATTTTGGAAATCGTCCAAGATGGAAGTGGATTTGTGAGACCAAACTTTTTACCAAATGGAAAAGATGCTTATATTGGTTCGATGCAAATTCGTCGATATGGACTTAGAGCAGGCGACCTTATTGTGGGTGTAGCTAAAATGCCAAAAGAAAATGAAAAATATTGGGCCATGACTAGAATCGATAAAGTTAATGATGGGGAATTGGGAGCAGCTTTGAAACGTCCAGATTTTAAAGATTTGGTACCTATTTATCCAGAAAAGCATATGAAACTGGAAACTGAAGCAGATATTTTATCAACTAGAATTTTGGATTTGTTTTGTCCAGTTGGTTTTGGTCAAAGAGGAATGGTGGTGTCACCACCAAAAGCAGGTAAGACGACTTTATTAAAAGAGATTGCGGCTGGTGTGGCAGTAAATTATCCAGAAGTCCATTTGATGGCAATATTGGTAGGCGAAAGACCTGAAGAAGTAACTGATATGCAAAGATTTATTAAGGGTGAAGTAATTGCTTCATCTTTTGATCAAAAACCAGAAGATCAAACCAGAGCAGCTGAAATTGGTATGGAACGAGCTAAAAGATTAGTGGAATTAGGCAAAGATGTAGTAGTAGTTTTTGATTCAATCACTAGATTGGCTCGAGCTTACAATTTGGCAATTCCAACCAGCGGTAGAACATTATCTGGTGGTTTTGATCCAGCAGCTTTGTATCCATCAAAAAGATTTTTTGGGGCAGCTCGAAAAATTGAAAACGGTGGTTCGTTAACTATTATTGGAACATCTTTGGTGGATACTGGTTCAAAAATGGATGATTTGATTTTTGAAGAATTTAAAGGAACTGGAAACATGGAATTGAGATTGGATCGAGATTTATCAGAAAGAAGAATTTTCCCAGCATTTGATATTTTGAAATCGGGGACTCGAAAAGAGGAGTTGATTTTGGATCCAGCCACTTTGCAAAAAGTGATTGCTATCAGAAGAATGTTTGATGCAGTTGGAGAAAATAATAATGCCACTGACATGATTATTTCTCAAATGAGTAAAACTAAAAGTAATGCTGAATTTTTGGCAAAAATAGGAAAAAAATAAATCTCAATCTTCCCCCTTACCCCTTCTTTAACAAGACGGGGGAGTAAAATGAAACCTATAGTAATGATAAATTGAGATTTTTTGGTATAATCGGGGCAGATTTTAATATCTAGTAAAAGCATAGAGATTTAAAATGGTCCTTTAAAAATCCGTCATTAATTTTGGAAAGGAGAGGGATTTTTTAAGATAAATATTTTTTACTGGCGAAATAATAAAAAGAGAAAGTGAGAAAAGAGGAATGAAATATTTTTATAGAGTGGCAGTTTGGAGAGAACTTTGGAAATGGTTTAAAACGGACCTGTCGAACACGATAATTATCGTGGTGGTTGTAGTATTTATGGCGATATTCGGTTCGCTAATATTATTTCTTGTTTGTGGTGATGTTGGTCTATATATTCAAACTGTTTTTCTCAAGGCTATATTAGTTTTGGGAATTTGGTGGGGTTTTTATTTGTCGATCTGTTTTATTTTGGACTTAGTAAGAGCGACTAAAAAAGTTAAAGATATAAGATGAGATGAGAAAAGAACCGAACAAAGTTTTGACAGTAGTGGTTGCACTAGTACTAATAGTAATTTTTAGTTTCATTGCAAAATAATTTTGAAAGGAAGGATCTAAAATGCCATTTAATAAAAGTTTTGAAACACCGGTCGAGTGTTTTTTGCCTGTTTGTGTGACAGATGTGGAAGTTTCTTATTTAAATCAAGCCAATAGACTTTTGGGAATTGGAGTTCCGCGTCCATACAATTGTTATTTTCGTAGAAATCTGGCTGAGGAAAAAAGAATAGAAACAACAGGAAGAGCATGGGATTTTCGTCGTGATGTTAAATGAGAATGTTTTGAGAGGAGAAAAGGATAAATGAGTAAAGCTGAGAGAAAAGAATTCTGGAAGAAATACCGGGAAGTAATTTGTGAACAATTGCTTTCTATATGGATTCTTTTTGTCATTGGTGTAGGACTAATCATAGTAGGATCATTAAACTTTGCTAATTGGAAAATGTTTCTAACCATAGCGGTAATATCAATTGGGGTAATTATGGTTGTATTTATTCCAATTGGAACTTTTTTGGCTCTCAAAAGATATAAAACAAAAAAATGATAAGGATGACGGATGAACCGCTGAAAGTTAGCACTTAGGTGCAAAACTTCTCGGCGGTATTTTTTTTGGTATAATCGGGGCAGATTTTAATATCTAGTAAAAAGCAATAGAGAATTAGAATGGTCCTTTGAAAATCCGTCATTTAAAAAACAAAAGGAGTAATCCTTTTAGAATAGATTTTTCAAGAATAAATAAAAAATTTTTTGAAAGGAAAGTGGAGAAAGTGAAAAATGAAGATAGAGGAAGAATTTTGAGATGGTGGGGGAGATTTAAATGTATTTTTTGGACAATTATGATTGGGTTTTTATTTGGTTTAATGGTACTCGTTTATACGAGTGCAATTGATTTAAATACAAATCAATTGGTATTAATACCGTTTTCGTTTAACTGGCTTGGTTTATTTTTTCTTGTTGCAATATGTTTACTTGATATGGTTGTATTTGGCATTATAACCAAGTTTTGGTTGTTAGAGGAAAATATACCAAAAAAAGTAGAAACCCCTACTTTTACCAAAGAGGTAAAAAAAACAGAAGGCGAGCATAAAACTCTTTTGATAACAATATTGTCGATAATTTTATTTATAATAATATGTGCTGTTTCTTTAGAAAAATAAAATGACGGATGAACCGCTGAAAGTTAGCACTTAGGTGCAAAACTTCTCGGCGGTATTTTTTTGAAAAAAATCAAACCCACCGTCCTTCGGACACCTCCCTTAAAAATGGAGGCTTATAATAAAGTTGCCCTTTTTAAGGGAAATGCCTCAAAAGGGCAAAGGGTTTCGGGATTTAGTATAATAGAAGCACGATGTTTGATTTTAAGGAAAATATACTGGCGGAGTTGAAACTGATCGGAGAGTTTTTTAAGTTTCAAGGTTTATTTTTGGCCAAATTTTTAGGGGGATTGTGGGGTTGGATTGGGACATTGAAAGTATTAGCTTCGAAATTGATGTATCGACAAAGAGGAAGATTTTCTCAAAGTTTTGTCAATATTACTATGGCTGTATTGGCGTTTTTAACAGTCCTTTTTTCAGGAAAATTGGAAGATTTAATTAATGATAGTGGAAAAGAGGGAGTAGGAAGTAATTATTTGTTGATGGCTATGGATGGAACCGTAGCGGCAGATACAATGGTATCTAATTTAGCCAAGGGAGAAACAACTGAATATAGAGTTGTTAGTGGAGATACAGTATCATCGATTGCTCAAAAATTTGGAGTCAGTATTGATACAGTCATGTGGGAAAACAATTTAAAATCGATTGATTCAATAAAAGTGGGACAAATTTTAAAAATATTACCAGCAACAGGGGTAAGACATACAGTAAGAAGAGGTGAAACTATTTATAGTATCGCCAAGAGTTATCAAGTTGATGCTCAAAACATCATCGATTATCCTTTTAATACTTTTGCTAATGATGAAACTTTTGCTTTGTCAGCTGGTCAAGAATTAATGATTCCAGATGGTATTAAACCAAAAGAAGTAGTGATCGATACTAAATATTTGGCGACAAGAACAGTGGCACCAATTCCAGGTGTAGTAGGAGAGGGAAATTTTATGTGGCCAACGAGCGGTGGAATTTCTCAAAAATATTCTTGGTACCATCAAGCTGTTGATATTTCCAATCATTCTAATCCGTCAATTGTGGCAGCTCAAGGTGGAACAGTAGTGACAGCTGGTTGGAATGCTGGCGGTTATGGAAATTATGTAGTAGTTGATCATGGAAATGGCTACAGAACTTTGTATGCTCACATGTTGAATAATTCGATAGTAGTAAAGCCAGGACAAGTAGTAAATCAGGGACAAAAATTAGGGACAATGGGTAGTACGGGAAGATCAACAGGAACACATTTGCATTTTGAAGTATTAGGGCCAAGCGGAAAATTGAATCCACTAACAGTGTTGAAATAGGACAAAACCCTCCTGTCCTGCGGACTCCTCCATTTTAAAAAGGGAGGCTTAATAAAGTTGCCCTTTTTAAGGGAAATGTCCCAAAGGGACAAAGGGTTTAAATTTAAAGAAGAGATAATGCGGGGAAAAGAGTAATTAAGAAATTGTCTTTATGGTTGGCTTTTGATAACGTTATAGTATATGAAGAATATCCTAAAAATTTACACTAGATTGGTTTTGTTTTTATTGCCATTTTTCTTTTTACCTCAAATGTATGGTACTTTTGGTTTGGCAAAATCTGGTCTATTGTTGATTGGAGGAGGATTTGGTTTAGTATTGTGGTTGGTTAGTTTATTTTTGAATAAAAATGAAACTATTAAGTGGAGTAGATTGATGACTTGGTTGTTAGTTTTGACTATATTAACAGGAATATCATTTTTAATGATGAGTTTAGGAATTAGGACTAGATCGGTAATAACTCAATCAGGATTTGGAACATTTTTGGGTTTATTGATGTGGGTATTTTTATGGACTCAAATTGATGATAAAAAAGAAAGAGAAATTCAGTTTAAATGGTTATCGATTTCTAGTATTGTGGTGGCATTTGGATCGCTTTTTGCCTTTATGATCCCAATTTCCAAATTACCTTTAAATTTGCCAAAAACAAACCCAATAATTTCGATAGGTCAAGGATGGTCTTTAACTGGATCATTGTTGAGTGAAGCGATTTTAATGTTGTTAGTGGTATTTAAATGGTTGAAAAAATTATTGGCTAAACTTAAAGAAAGAGAAGAGTTTAATAGCTATTTAATGGAAGCGGTTGGAGTAGTTTTTTTTGGATTAATATTATTTTTGGATATATATAAAATAGTCAAATTAGGTTGGGGTTATTTAGATTTGAAAACAGCTTGGGTGATTGCAGTAGAAAGCCTTAAAAATAGTCCTTTATTTGGTGTTGGGTCGGGTAATTTTTATCAAGCATTTTTAATTTTCAAACCAGCATCGTTTAATTTAACTAAAATGTGGTCTTCAGTATTTGACACTTCGGCCATGGGAATTTTGAATTTATGGACAGAATTGGGAATGGCAGGATTGGTTTGGATTTTGTTTGGATTAACTAAAATATTAAAAAAAGTTAAAGAAAGTGGTTTTGCAGAAGTTTTGGTTATGTCTTTGGTGACTTTATTGTTACCAATTAATTTATTGACTTTAATTTTGACATTTTGGGTGTTGGTTTTTAGCGATTTATGGTCTGTAAAAGAAGCTAAAGTAAAATTACTTTTGGGTGAAAAGAATTTTAATATTATGCCTTATATAATAGCGGTGTTAGTATTGACTGGAGTTGGATTTGGAGGTTATTTTGAAACAAAGATTTTGTTAGCTGATATATATTGGATGAAAGCAGTTAAGACAGCTAGTAAAAATGATGGAGCAGCTTCTTATAATTATCAAATTAAAACTATAAAAATGAATCCAAATTTGGCTGATTATCGAGCTATTTATAGCCAGACTTGTATGGCATTGTCACAAAATTTTTTGAATAAAAAAGAAATTTCAGATACTGACAAGGAGAATGGAACTAAATTAATTCAGTTTGCTGTTAATGAAGCAAAAGCAGCAATTAGTTTGGATCAAACTAATTCGACTTATTGGTCCAATCTGGCAACGATATATAAATCATTAATAGGTTTGGTTGATGGAGCAGGTGATTGGTCGATACAAGCTTATCAACAAGCAGTATCTTTGAATCCAAATGATCCATTGTTAAAACTAAATTTGGGTGGATTATTTTTTGGTTTAAATGATTTTGAATCGGCAGATAGAATTTTTGAAGAAGTAGTTGTAAGTAAAAATAATTATGCCAATGGTTGGTATAACTGGGCTTATAGTGGTAAACAGTTGGGCAAGTTGGAATTGGCAGTTAATAGAATGAAACAAGCTTTACAATTAGTACCAGCTGATTCAGAAGATTATAAAACAGCTAGTAAAATTTTAAATGAATGGGAAAAAGAATTGGAAGAATTGAATAAAAAGAAAAGTGAAGAAACTAAAAAAACTGAATTGACTCAAGGTGATAAAACTTTAACTACTCCTGAAGCTTTACCGACTAAGGTTGATGAGAAAAAAGAAATCCAACCAAATAAAGAAATGGCACCTCCAGTGGAAGTGACACCAACAGCTGCAGTGAGTCCAACTCCGTAAATGAATTAAACCCACTCTTTTCTTCGCCGGCTGGCGAATCAAAGACCTTCCTCAAAAAGGGAGGCTTTTTTGAAAGTTGCCATTTTTAAGGGAAAGGTCACAAAGTGACAAAGGGTTTGTCTAATTGATTAGCCACCATTTAAACTCAATGTTTTCGTTGATGGCCTTTGGTAGACCGACAACAAACGAATCAGCTGATTTACTTAATACTTGAAGGTTTTGATTTTTACCACCTTTGATAGCAGTGATATAGATTTGAGAAGTGGAAGAAAGATTTTTGTTGTCAATAGTAATTTGAGTTTGATTGGCGGAGAGAATGGCAGTACCAGAGAGAGCATTGGAGTCGGTAATATTGGAAATTTTGACTTGATTGATAGTTTCTGGGGCGGCGATAATTAAATCAGAATTGGCTAGGGCTTGAATAGTAGGAGAATCGAGTTGGATCGTAGGTACTTTGGCAGGTTCAGTATTTTTTTGAGAAGAAGAATAATCTTTGTCTGGGTTTTGGGCGATAATTTTTTCTATAGAGGTTTTTTCTGATTCGATTTGAGATTTTTGAGTAGGGTCGGTAACAATAGAAATAAGTTGATTGTAAGTTTTGAGGGCGTCAGGAAGAAGTCCGATTTGCTGTTGGATTTTGGCTAAATCATAAAAATTTTGAGCTTTGGTTGGTTCAAGGTTAATAGTTTGACGAAGATAACTAATAGTATTTTGAGTATCACCTTTAAAAGCATAAAGAGAAGCAAGACTGCGAGTTACTTCGGCGGATGATGGATTAAGTTTTTGAGCTTGATTGAGATCAGCAAGAGCTTGATCGGCCAGTTGAGGTTGAGAAACTAAAAGACTTTGGTAAATGCGACTTCTTTGAAAAAATCCACGATAATCAGTAGGGAATTCTTTAATGGCTTCGGTGGCAGCGAGAATTGATTGGTTTAAAAGTTCAATGGTTGGGCGATCACAAGAGTCGCCCTTACAAGATTGATTTTGGAGAGCAGTAGAAAAATATTGTTGTGAAGTTAAAAGATAATGTTGGATTGATTTTGGCACTTGAGTAGGTGATACAGAAGTTGTAGGTAAAGTAGAGTTTGTATTATCTATATTGATGGATGTTGATTGACCTTTATTTTTTAATAAAATAAGTCCAGAAAAAGAAAGAAGAGTGATACCGGAAATAGAAAGAAGGGGAAAAACGGGAAAAGATTTTTTAGTTTTTAAATTTATTTGAGATTTTAATTCAATTGGTTGAGAAATATTTTCAGCAGTATTGATATTAATACCAAGTTGTTGTAATTGTTGAATTTGATCTAAAGTTAAATTGGGCATGGTTTAATTATAATGAAAAAATAACTTTAATTTAAGTCTAAACCCCTCTGTCGATAAATCGACATCTCCCCTTGATGAAAGGGAGACTTTATTTTTAATAAATTTAATTTAATCATTTTGTTTTTTTAGCCCTCCTTTTTTAAGGGAGGGTAGGGTGGGTTTTGTATTAATTAATAATCCACCAGTTAATTTGAATATCTTGAGTAAGTGGGTTGTCGAGAGAAATAGTAAATGAAGAAGTGTCTTTTGATTTGACATAAAGAACTTGATTTTGAGTAGAAGCTAATGGGGTGAGATAAACCATTGATTCAGGGGTAATTTTGTCGGTAAAAATAATAAGTTCGGTTTTGCCGGCAGGTAGAGTGGTAGTACCAGCAGTGGCGTTGGAATTGATTTTTGCCGAATTAGTGGCGATATTAATATCTGATTCTGAAGCTATGACGAGTGAGGCAGAATCAGTGGCGATGTTTAGTTTTGTAGATGATAGATCGTTGATCGTAGAATTATTAGCAGTAAGTTTATTAGTAGTAATTTCATCAGTAGTAATATTTCTGGCAGCAAAGGAACCAGTAACTGAAAGATTACCATTGATAGTAACGCTACCATTGTCGGCAATAACTAAAGTATCACCCATGATATGAACAGATCCAGTTTGGGATGGCTGGATATAGAGGGCGGTGTTGGTAGTTTCTATAAAATTATCTTTAATGGCAATTTCGCCAGCATTAAAAATACCATTAATAAAAGTATTACCGAGTTGAGTATTACCATTGACTAAAAGTTGAGCGCCAACAACAAGATTATCAGAAAGATTTAAATCACCATTAATGGTGGCAGAATCAGAAGCAATATCGGAATACCAATTATTGCTTTCGGTTAATAGGGCTGAATCAGGGCTGGAAGACCCAGCCCCTACATTTTTGGCAACTATTTTTTGAAGTTCTTCGCGGAGTGATGAAATTTTGTTGGTCATAATATCACCAAAAGAACCCTCTTTAGAAATTATATTATCAGCATAAAGAGTCCCAGAAATGGTGGCATTATCAGCGGTTAAATCACTAGTGACAACTTCGGTAGTTTGGATATTTTGGGCAACAAGATTCTCGGTTTCAATATTGGTTGATTGAATATCTTGAGTAGTTAGATGGTCGATATTTCCAAGAGGGGAAATGATATTATCAGATTTTAATTCGTTGGTTTTTATTTTTTGAGCGACAAGATTTTTGACAAGGATATTGTCGGTAATAATATTTTTGACAGAAATTAAACCGGCTTTGATTTTGGCAGAAGCGATTTCACTAAATTGAGAAATTTGGGTAACAATATTTCCATTAATATCGGTGAGAGAGTAATTGGCAGAATTAATTTCATCTTCAATACTTTGGTAACCAAGAGAGGTGAGGGTATTTGAAGAAAGATCAAGATCGGTGTTTATCTTGCCGGTAGAAGTAATTGATAAATTTAAATTATTATTTTCAACTTTTAAATTAAGCTCTTTAATTCCAGCAGTAAGTAATGGAATTAACTCTGTATATCTAACATTAAGATAACCATTTTCATCGGTGCTAACAGCCTCAGGTAAAACTTTCTGAACATCTTGAGCAATAAGACCAACTTGGGGAGTATTAAAACTATCGTTTTTCCAAGTAAAGTGAATAGGATTAATTTGATTAATATCATCTAGTGAATTATTAAAACCACTGGTGATATTTTTTAATCTAATATCAGAAGCTGATGCCCATGCAGTGGCACCAGAAGTTAATTTAACTCCGTTACTAACATTAGCCACGACTAGTGTGCCAGTAGCTCCGATATTACGTATAATTCTGGCAGCATTATCAGATGAACTTTCTCCACTGGCATGAAAATCTATGAACGAACCGCCACTAGTGTCATTTTTTAATTCAATAGCACCATAAATTCCTGACAAGCCGAGATGGACACCAGGAGTGGTTGGACTACCTAAATTTCCTCCAGTAACTGTAAGTGGTGAGTCTGGATTGGTGGTGCCGATGCCGACATTGCCACCATCTAATTGCATCACTATATCATTACTAGTGGTGCTGCTTATTTTAAGAAATGATTGTGCCTCTGTAGCGTTATAGCTCCAGCCAATAAATCCAAATGCGGTTGATGATTGACCTAATCTCAGAAAAGAATTAGTATTACTGCTCCCAATATTAAGTCTGACAGTGGAATCATTTAAACTAAAAATATCATCTCCAATTAATAATTCACTAGCACCATCATCTCTGTTTATTGATAATTTAGCCCCTGGACTAGTAGTACCGATGCCGACATTGCCGCCTCTTTTAATAAAAAGTGATTGGACTGTTTCTGAATCTCCATAATTATTAAAAAATGCACCACTGAAAGAAGTATCTCCGGTATTGGTTATATAGCCAATATTACCGGCATAGCCTGCACCTATAGATTGTCCAATACCGATGGATGTATATTTTAAGGAACCACTGGTTAATCCACCGACAAAACTTGAAACAACCTCAGAATTTGATGTATCGTTTATGACTAGTTTATAAGTAGGGGAAGTGGTCCCTATACCGATTCCACCAGAACTATTTAAAAATAAATTATTATCCCAACCAGTAATACTATTTCCTTGAGTAGTGGAGGAGCTAACACCAAGTAATAAACCATTAGAATAATTTTGAATTTTTGAAGCAGCACCAGTAACTAAATGAGTATTACTAGTAGAAGTGTTGTAACGAATTGATCCAGTGGCATAAAGGGATAAAGAAGCGGCATTGGCCGAAGAATTTGCCGCATCTAAGAAAGCAGTATTATCTTCAGAATCAATAAGACTACTAGCACGGATTTCGCCCACACTATTGGCAGAAATATAATTTCCAACTGAAAGAATATTACCGGTTGTGGCGGATGGGGTAATACCAATACCGATGTTACCAGTGAAATATCCATTACCAACAACATCTAAAGTATATCCTGGAGCAGTAGTACCAATACCAACTTTACCATTATTTAATAAAGTTAAAGTTTCAGTGCCACCAGTACTATTATTGAAAAATGATAAACGAGAATTATCTGGTGATTGAAGTGACCAAGTAGAAGCACCGATATTTAATACATTGGTCCAAGTATTATTCCAACGGAGAGATGAAGTTCCTATATCGTAAGTTAAATTGGTACTAGGAGCAATATTACCAGCAACTTGAAGTTTTTCTGTTGGATTAGTAGTACCGATACCAACTTTTCCTGTAGTTAAAGCAGCACCAGATTGAGTATCGGAATTATAAATATCACTAAGATAGAGAACATTACCAATGTTGGCTTGTTGTTCTGCAGTATTAATTACTCCTCGACCAATGGCAATACTGTTTTTGTATCCACCAGTACCGGCATAACGACCAATAGCAATGGCTGTGGCCGTACTACCAGTATTAACAGTGTCATTGTAACCAGCATAAGAACCAATGAAAATACTGTTGGCTGCATTAGTAGCACCAGCACCAGCATTGTAACCGATAAAATTAGAATAAGAAGCTGTTCTAGCATATTGCCCAGCCATATTACCAAAGAAATTAGAATTGGTAGCACTAGTGGCATTTTTTCCAGCACTTGGACCAAAAAAGTTAGAATTAATGGCAGTACTAGCACCAATACCAGCACTTGAACCAAAAAAGTTTGAACTACCACCAGTAACAGCTCCATAACCAGCATTACTACCAAAGAAATTTGAATTACTGGCACTAGTACCTAACCCAGCTTGATAACCAAAAAAATTGGAATTGGAAGCACTGGCATTACTACCAGCGGCATAACCCAAAAAATTAGAGTTGTGTGCATCACTAGCATTACTACCAGCGGCATAACCAATAAAATTAGAACCATTTGTATTCATAGAATTTCGTCCTGTATATTGACCAAGAAAATTTGAGTCAGAAGCATTAGTAGCACCAAGACCGGCATTGTAACCGAAGAAATTAGAATAAGAAGCGCTACTAGCACCAACACCAGCTTGGTAACCGAAGAAATTCGAACCAATAGTGTTACTAGCACCAACACCAGCGTGATAACCAATGTAGTTAGAATTACCTGGTTGATATCCATTTGTAATATAGTTATTGTTCATATTAATATCGTTACCAAAAGAAGCTGTTCCACCAACAGTTAAATTACCAACAATAGAAAATACTGAAGCAGTAGCTCCAGCAGAAAAGTTTTGTAGTGCAGTCCAAGTATTGGCATTATTGAGATTTAATCCTAGAGTAAATGGGCCAGTACCACTCCTAGTTAAAGTAGAATCAGTAGTGTTATTAACATAAGGTAAAGAACCAGTTTGACCAATACCAACGAATTCACTAGAAGCAATACCATTAAGATAATTAGCATTAAGATTAGTAACTAAATTAGTACTACCAACACTTAAGAAGGTACCACCAATTGAAAGATTAGAAATAGTGGCACCGGCAGAAAAAGTATGAAGTCCAGTCCACGTAGGAGAATAACCTAAGTTAAGGCGGAAATCATTACCGACTAGGGTAATACCAGTAGAGCTGGTGTAAACAGTTCCAGTGGGTAAAGCAACTTGACCAGCAGCAGTTAATCTACCTTGAGCATCAACAGTAAAAGTAGGAATGGAAGAACCAGAACCATAAGAACCAGCAGTGACATTAGTATTGGTTAAAACAATA
>Ga0209340_1001668_pt1 | contig 14886 bp, 12 predicted proteins | sample EPASupsiteSAE323_FD_187266 | JGI IMG/M metagenome (GOLD analysis project Ga0209340, IMG submission 187266) | Bioremediated contaminated groundwater from EPA Superfund site, New Mexico - Sample SAE3-23 (SPAdes) (version 2) | ecosystem: Environmental > Aquatic > Deep subsurface > Groundwater >... | reverse complement strand
ATAAACGGCCGGGGTCGGAACAGCTAATTAGAACCGGATAGTATTGAACATTGCTAACCGTCGACGCCTCCGGCGTGATGCGGATCACCCGACCGGAAAAGGTCTGGTTGGCATAGGTGGTGCTGGTGAATTCAACTGTCTGGCCGGCCTTGACCTGGCCGATATCGGCCTCGTTGACCTGAGCCGTCAATTGCAAATCCTCGCTCATCACGGTCAGCAGGGTGCTGGTGCTGCTGTTAATGCCGTTGAGCTGTCCTACCTGGCCGTTGACTGCTCCGACGATACCGGCAAAGGGTGCGATCAGTTTGGCTTCCTCCAGATCTGAACGGGCTTGTTCCACCTTGATCTGATCATTGGCCAGTTTGGATTTGGCTGTCGCCAGGTCCAATTCAGCCTTGGTCAGGTCGTCTTTAGCCGTATCCAGGTCGGATTGGGCCAGTGAGCCGGCGGCAAAAAGTTGTTCCTGCTGCTTCAGGGTGCGGGCCTTGGCCTGATAGGTGAGAGTGGAAGCTTTAAGACTGATAGTGTCCTGATCCACCGTATTCTGAGCCTGCTGCAGAGCGGTTTTGAGGGAGGTCGGGTCCTGTTCGGCCAGCACCTGTCCCTTCAATACCTTATCCCCCGGGTTGACATTGATAGCCGTGATGGTTCCGTCGTTCTTAAAACCCATCTGCGACTTCTTAACCGGTTCCAGCGTGCCGGTCGCCTCGATGGAATTGGTAATAGTCGCTTTGCTGACATTCATGGTGAGATAGTCGCCGTCGCTCTGGGCGGCCGACCAGCGATAATAGGCCATGGCGCCCAGGGCGATGGCCAGCATAACCGCAAGGGCGATCAGGGTTTTTTTGGTTTTGGACATCCCGCGAATCTTGCTGCGCAGCATCATGTCCCGAACATTATCATCATCCAGATCCATCAGATCAGGCTGAAGCCCCCGATTTATTACGCTTGATTCCGGTTGGGTATCCGACATAACTTCTCACCATCCTGTATCGATTTATTAACTGAAACGGGAAATGCCAATTCAGTTATCGGCTTGCATATATTATCCAAAGCGTGTCTTAATCCCTACTGAATATAAGCTGAAAGTTTTCTGAAAGTGTTTCAATTGTCAAAATGAAGGGAAAACGTATATACTTGAGTTGAAATATATACAAAGGGGGGAATCCGAATGCAAGGCTGGTTACTTAGATGGCTGCTCAATATTCTCGCTATTATTCTTACCGCAGCTCTCCTCGGGTCCCATTTCGAGCTTACGGTTTGGGGAGCTATAGTCGGATCTGTTTTCCTGGGGATAGTAAACGCGGTAATCAGGCCCATCCTGATGATCGTAACGTTACCCTTTAACATTGTTACCCTGGGCTTATTCACCTTTGTTATCAACGGATTTATGTTATGGGTTACGTCGGCTACCGTTAAGGGTTTTGACATTCACGGATTTGGCTGGGCGATACTCAGCGCCATTATTCTTAGCCTGGTAAGCTTAGTTATCAGTTTCTTTGTTGACGACAAATCCTTTGGATTCAAATAAAAACAGTTTACTTTAGCCGGGTGAGTACCCGGCTTTTCTGTCGGAGGTATTTTGTGGCGGTAAAACTGGTTGCTATTGATCTGGACGATACCCTGCTCGATTCGGGATTGCAGATAGCGCCCGCCTGCGTTGACGCTATCCAAGCGGTAAGAGATAAGGGCGTTATAGTAACACTGGCCACCGGACGTATGCATCGCTCGGCCTTGCCTTACGCCCGGCAGTTGAATATGGATCTGCCGCTGATAACCTACCAGGGGGCATTGGTGAGGAGCGCCTTCTCCGCCGAGGTCATATATTATAAGCCGCTGCCCCGGGGGCCGGCCGGAGAGCTTATCGAGTTTTTCCAGCTCCTGGGTTTGCATTGTCACGCCTATAGCGATGAGGAACTTTTTATGGAGGACCTGACCCCCGAAGGGCAATACTATGAAGAACTGGCCGGCATCAAGGCGGTGATAGTTGATGATCTGGCCGCCACGGTACGGCAGAACGATGCCATGAAGATAATGGCGATTATAAAGGATCAGGATTTATTGGTGAGGTTGTATCAAGAACTGACGGCAAAATACAGTCAACTGCATATAACCAGATCCAAACCGATTTTCCTGGAAGCCATGGCCGGGGAGGCCAACAAGGGGCTGGCCCTGCAGGTCCTGGCCGATCATTATGACGTTAAACGCGAAGAGGTACTGGCCATTGGCGACAGCTATAACGATTTGGACATGATCCGCTGGGCGGGAATTGGCATAGCCATGGCCAATGCCCGGCCGGAGGTAAAGGCCGCCGCCGACCATGTTACCGCGTCCAACGATGAAAACGGCGTAGCCGAAGCCCTGCGCGAGTTTGTCTATTAATGGAGGGATGTATTGATGGAGTCTAAGGTGTTTTTTACCGACCTGCGCAGCAAGATGGGCAGCGGCTTGCTGGAGAAAATGGCCAAACTAACCGGCAAGATGGGCTTGAAAAGCCTGATCGAACCCGGTGATTTGGTGGCCGTTAAGCTGCATTTCGGCGAGCCCGGCAATCTGGCCTATATCAGACCGCCCTATGTGAGAAGAATGGTACAGATGATCAAAGACGCAGGGGGCAAGCCATTTCTGACCGATGCCAATACCCTCTATGTTGGCGGACGCTCCAATTCGGTAGATCACCTGGAAAGCGCGATTATGAACGGCTTCGATTATGCGGTTTGCGGGGCGCCGCTTATTATTGCCGACGGCCTGACCGGCAAGGACTATGTCAAGGTTCCTATTCCGGGCCGCCACTTTAAGGAAGTGAATATCGGCAGTGCGGCCGTGCATGCCGATGCCATCATCTGTATGACCCATTTTAAATGTCACGAGTTATCCGGCATCGGCGGCGCCATCAAGAATCTGGGGATGGGCCTGGGTTCGCGCAGCGGAAAGCAGCAGATGCATTCTGATGTTTTGCCGGTGGTTGATGACAACACCTGTACCGGGTGTGCCAAATGCACCCGCTGGTGTCCGGCCGAGGCGATGGAGACGCAGCCCTGGCCGGGGAATAAGAAAGGCCAAAAAGCACATATACTGGATAATAAGTGTTGGGGTTGCGGCGAGTGTGCGGTAACCTGTACCTTTGGCGCCATAAGACCCAGCTGGCGAACCACTCCGGCCGCCATGCAGGAGAAGATGGCCGAATATGCCTTGGGCGCCGTCCAAGGCAAAGCCGGCAAGATCGGCTATATCAATTTTTTGATGGATGTCAGCCCGGAGTGCGATTGTTACAGTCATAACGATGCCCCCATTGTAGCCGATATAGGGATGCTGGCCTCCACTGACCCGGTGGCTCTGGATCAGGCTTGTGTCGACCTGGTAAACAACCGCCCGGTCCTGCCCACATCTTTGATTGGAGATTTGCCGGCCGGCCAGGATAAATTTAAGGCGGTGCATCCCGGCATCGACTGGGAACCCACCCTCGTACATGCCGAAGCCATCGGCCTCGGAACACGGAAATACAAATTGATCGAAGTGTAGGAGAACGAATTAACACAGATGGACACAGATGCGGGGGAACACAGATAGACACAGATTTTTAATGATCATGTAATACCTTATTACTAACTAAAACAAAAAACTATGCGTAGGAAGCAGTTATATCTTGCAGAAAGATTTTCTTTTCCAGTAAGTTAATCTGGTTTAGGCTGCTATTTAGTAATTGTAATCGGTAAAAAATCTGTGTGCATCTGTGGAAAATCTGTGTTCATCTGTGTTGAATTAATAGCTTTATGGGGTGTTTTTATTGCCGGAGTTGGTGGTGGGGATTGACCTGGGGGGAACCAAGATACTGACCGGGTTAATGACGCCGGACGGGGAAATACTAAAGCGAAGGCAGATCTCTACCGAGGCCAGCCGCCAATCGCCGGACGAAGTTCTCGATAGGATGGCGTCGTCGGTGCACGATTTGTTGGGCGAAGCCGGTGTGGAGCCCGGCCATGTTCAGGGGTTAGCCTGCGCCGCTCCCGGCCCCATTACCTTTCCCCAGGGCATAATCATGGATTCGCCTAACCTGGGCTGGCGAAGGGTTGCATTGAAACAAGAGTTGGAAAAACGCCTGGGCCGGGAGGTAATAGTCGGCAAGGATACCGACCTGGCCGCCCTGGGCGAGTATTATTTCGGGCAAGGCTGCCAGTATGACCATTTACTTTATGTAACGATTAGCACGGGTATTGGCGGCGGAATTATTGCCAATGGGCGAATATATCACGGTAGCCGGGGAGGGGCCGGAGAATTCGGACACATGGTGGTTAACCCGGCTGGCAACTATTGTTTTTGTGGGCGTCAGGGCTGTTTGGAAGCTCAAGCTTCCGGTACGGCTATTGCTAAAATGGCTCGTTCTGCGATGATTGACCCGGGAGAGGATGCGGGGACTCGAGGCGTTAAGGAGTTTACCGCCCAGGAGGTAGGCCGGGCGGCCCGAGCGGGAGATAAGGTGGCGCAAAGACTGCTGGGAAACGTGGTGGCCGACCTCAGTACCGGGCTGGCCAACCTGGCGCACATCTTCAACCCGCAGATAATCGTCCTGGGCGGCGGGGTAATGCAGGGTCTGCAGGATATAATCTTGGAGCCCCTGCGGGAGAGAGTCTTGGAGGAGGTCTTTCCCCTACACGGCGAGGGACTGCGGATAGAAGTGACCGCATTAGGCGGCGACATCGGCCTACACGGCTGCCTGGCCGCGGTGCTGCAGGAGCGGGACCAAGCGGCAATGAGCCTGCAAACATAAAAATACTGAGGGGGAACAGTTTTGGCTAATGAATTAAGTGCGGAAATGATGATGGAGTCTTTGTATGGCTTGCCTGAGCAATTTGAATACAGCCTGGGGCTAAGCTTTGACCTGGCGGGGAGTTATCGCCGGGAATACCGCAATATGGTGATATCCGGGCTGGGGGGATCGGCTATCGGCGGAGATATCATACGCAGCTATGCCCTGAGCCGCTTGGGTATTCCCGTGGTGGTCAACCGGGACTATAGTATTCCGGCCTTCGTTAACGAAAATACCCTGTTTGTGGCGGCCAGTTATTCCGGCAATACCGAGGAAACGCTGAGTTCTTACCGGCAGGCCCGTGCGCGGGGGGCCAGTATCTTGTGCATATCCAGCGGGGGAGAATTGTCCTCTTTGGCGGCGCAAGACGGCTACGGGCTGGTCAAGATCCCTGGCGGCCTGATGCCGCGGGCGGCCACCGGTTATCTCTTTGGGGCACTGATCCTGGCCCTGGAAAGCCTGGGGCTGTTGGTGGGGGTTAGGGCCGAGTTGGAGGAAACGGTAAGTTTGCTTAAAGCTATGCGGGAGGAATTGAAACCGGCGGTGGGCGCATCGCAAAACCCGGCCCGCCGAATTGCCGCCAGTTTAAAAGATACCGTCCCGGTTATCTGGGGGAGTGCCGGTCTGTCGGAAACGGTAGCCTTGCGCTGGAAGACCCAGATCAATGAGAATGCCAAATGCCCGGCTTACTATAATATTTTTCCCGAACTCAACCACAACGAGCTGGTCGGTTTCGAGGCGCCGGCTGCCCTGTTGGCCCAGACCGCTATAGTCATATTGCAGGATGAACAGGACCATGAGCGGGTAAAAAAGCGCATCGAGATAACCCGCAGCATTATTGCGAACCAGGTCAAGGAGATAATAACGGTGCAGAGCCGGGGAAGCTCTTATTTAGCCCGCTTTTTCTCGCTGGTCTATATCGGAGACTATGTAAGCGCCTATCTAGCAGAAGAATATGGCATCAACCCCACCCCGGTAGCGGTCATCGACTACCTCAAAGCCGAACTGGCCAAGTATTAAGGTAGAGGGACACACCTCCTTGGGGAGGAATGTCCCTCGTCGATCTAAGATGTTAGAGGTAGATATTTAGTTTTGTATGTGTTAATCATAATAAACCAGCGTGCGCGTCAGAGCTTGCGTCTAATTTAAGGTGTATTATGCAGTTTATCGGAGACTATCACACTCATTCCCGTTATAGTGACGGGCGGCAGAGTGTGGGGGATATCATTCGGGCGGCCCGGCAGCGGGGATTGTCCGAGATCGCTATTACCGACCATGGCCCACTGGCCGCGGTGATCGGGGTAGGGCAGGCGACTGACTATCTGGAGATTAAGTCGCAGCTTTCGACCTGCCACGCGGATGACGATATTCGGATTCTGGTCGGGGCGGAAGCCAACATCCGGGATATGCAGGGTACTCTTGATATACCCCGGGCAGTGACGGAGGAACTTGATATTTTGGTGGCTGGGCTGCACCCCTTTACGCTGCCGACCTCATTCGAGGACGGCATGGATATCTTTGTGCAAAATTCCCTGCGCCACCTGAGCCGCCGGCAGCGGGACAAGGCCGTCGAACATAATACCCGCGCGCTGGTGGAAACGATTAAAGGCAACCCGGAGTTGGATATTATCTCCCACCCCGGGCTTTTTTTTGCTGTGGATGTCTACGAGGTGGCGCGCGCCTGCGCCCGGCATGACGTGCTCTTCGAAATTAATTGCGGTCATGAATTCCCGGATCTATCTGCTATAATGGAGGCAGAACGGGCGGGGACCAATTTTATTATCAACAGCGACGCCCATTTTCAGGATAGTGTTGGTCAATTGGATTACGGGGAGTATGTTATTGAAAAACTGGACCTCGACAGGGAGCGCGTGGTAAACTGCCGGGAGTGGGGAGGTTATACGGGTTGGGGAAAGAAAGTTCGGCATTGAATATAATCATTATAACCGGGTTTTCCGGAGCGGGTAAGACCCAGGCCGTCAACTGCCTGGAGGATATCGGGTATTATTGTGTGGACAACCTGCCACCCGCGCTTTTGCCTAAATTTGTGGAAATGGCCCTGCAATCGGAGGGCCGCCTGAACAAGGTGGCCCTGGTAATCGACGTGCGGGGCGGCAGCTTCTTCCAGGATTTGTCCGCTGCTCTGCGGGAGTTGCAGGAAAATCATATCAGCTACCAGATCATATTTCTGGAAGCAGCGGATGATGTACTGGTCAGCCGGTTCAAGGAATCCCGCCGGCCGCATCCTCTGGGCAGCAACCTGTTGGACGCTATCCAGGCGGAACGCCATCTGCTGGAAGAGCTGCGCGGTCAGGCCAGTGTGGTCATCGATACCTCCAATCTGGCGCCGCGGTTGCTGAAGGAGAAATTGCAGACCTTATACAGTGAAAATCCAGACAGTGATTTTACAGTTCATCTGGTATCCTTCGGCTTTAAGCGAGGGATACCCATGGATTCGGATATGGTTATGGATGTGCGTTTCCTGGCCAACCCCTTCTATGACCCCGTGATGCGCTATATGACCGGTGACGATCAGGAGGTTAAGGATTATGTGCTGCAAAATCCGGTGACCCGGTCATTTACCCGCCGATTTCTCAATCTCCTTAAATTCCTCATCCCCCACTATATGGCCGAGGGCAAGAACAATCTGGCCATTTCCATCGGCTGCACCGGCGGTCAGCATCGCTCGGTGGTTCTCGCCAACTATATCGGAGAGCAACTAAAAAAAGTGGGATATAATGTGATAATCCGGCATAGAGATGTATCCAAATCCGGGGTGGAGGGATAACAACGTGAATATGGGACAGGAGCCCAGAATTGTAGTGATAGGCGGGGGAACTGGCCTGTCGGTACTGCTGAAGGGCCTGAAAAAATACAGCTCGGAACTGACCGCGATAGTGACGGTAAGTGACGACGGCGGCAGTTCCGGACGCTTACGCGCCGAACTGGGGGTGCTGCCGCCGGGGGATATCCGTAATTGCCTGGTTGCCCTGGCGGAGACGGAAACCATGATGGACCGGGTATTTCAACACCGCTTTTGTCAGGACGGCAGCCTGCAGGGCCATAACCTGGGCAACCTGCTGCTGGTGGCCTTAACGGAGATAACCGGCGATTTTGTGTCCGCCATCAAGGAGGTCAGCCGGGTGCTGGCGGTACGGGGACGAGTGCTGCCGGCTACTCTGGAGCATGTCACCCTGGGCGCTAATATGGAGGATGGCTGCACGATCTATGGAGAAACCTCGCTCCGCCGCTATGGCGGACGAATCCGCCGTCTGTTTCTCACCCCGGAGTGTATGCCCATTCCGGAAACCCTGCAGGCCATTACCGAGGCTGATGCCATTATTTTAGGGCCGGGCAGTCTTTATACCAGCATCATTCCCAACCTGCTGGTCAACGGAGTGGCTGACGCTATTGCCGCTTCCAATGCGGTGACCTTCTACATCAGCAATATAATGACCGAATTGGGCGAAACCGACGGGTTTGACGCCGCTGATCACCTTAAAGTGATTGTCGATCATATTGGGCAGCAGATTATTGATTTTGTAATTGTCAACACCGGGACCATTGACGAGCCCCGGCTGAGCCGCTACCGGGAAGAACGGGCGGTGCCGGTGCCGGTATCCCGCGATGAGATTGAAAAATTGGGCATAAGGGTTGTCGAGGCAGATTTGGTTTCCGATGACCGGGTAGCCTGGCATGACTCGGATAAACTGGCAGCGGTGATAATGCAAGTTTTACGTGGTTAACGCAGACCTACATATCCACGGAAGTGGTCACCGCTAGTGGACGAAAACCCATTTGTTACTTGGTCTAGATCCGATATATAAAGGTTCAGCAATTTGTTTTCACGGCAGGACCTACATATCCACGGAAGTGGTCACCGCTAGTGGACGAAAACCCATTTGTTACTTGGTCTAGATCCGATATATACAGGTTCAGCAATTTGTTTTCACAGCAGGACCTACATATCCACGGAAGTGGTCACCGCTAGTGGACGAAAACCCATTTGTTACTTGGTCTAGATCCGATATGTTACACGTAAAGGAATGTGTTTTACAGGGTAGATCAGATGAGTTTTTCCAACGAAGTAAGAAATGAATTAACCCGGGTGATGCCGGAAAAGAATTGCTGCCAGAAGGCCGAGTTGTCCGGACTTCTGGCTAGTTCCGTCCGTTGGCTGGAGGCCGGGGACGGCGGTATCGATCTGCTAGCCCAAGCCGAGAACGCGGCCACCGCCCGCAAGATATACAAATTGCTGAAGGATGCTTACGGGCTGCAGGCGGCGGTAAGCAGCGAGGTTAAAAGGTACTTCGGCAAAAACCATGTATATGAAGTAAGCGTTCATATCGGGGCCGGGGAGCGTTGGATACAGGGGGAGCTCATGCCCTTTCACCGGGGCGCGGGCAAAACGGGCGGCGCCGCTCTCTTGCTGAGCAAGTCCTGCTGTAAGCGGGCCTACCTGCGGGGGATTTTTATCAGCCGCGGCTTTATCAACCGCCCGGAAGGCGACTATCATCTGGAGATAACCTTTAACGATAGCTTGCTGGCGGCGGAGGTACAGAAGCTGCTGGCGCGCTTTGAACTGCATGCCCACATCTTTGAGCGCAAGAATGCCCCGGTGGTATATATAAAGGAGAGCGAAAAAATTGCCGATTTTCTCAGGGTAGTAGGCGCCAGCCATGCGTTGCTGAATTTTGAGAATGTGCGTATTATCAAGTCCATGCGCAACAATGTCAACCGGCAGGTCAATTGCGAGACCGCCAACCTGGCGAAAACCATTGACGCCTCGCTGCGGCAGACCGACCTTATCGAGGGACTGATCGCCCGGGGAGGATTGGAGTCTTTGCCCGCCAATCTACGCGAGTTGGCCTTGCTGAGGATAGACTATCCCGACAACAGCCTGCAGGAACTGGGCGAGATGCTGAAAATTCCGCTCAGTAAATCCGGCGTCGCTTATCGCATGCGCAAACTGGAACGGCTGGCCGAAGAATGGATGGATAGGCAGGGCTAATATATTTATCATTAAGTGTAGATTATTGCCAGTCGAAATTTACGAGCATCAGAAGGATTATCCGCTTCTCGGGCGAATACTATATAGTAATTAAACTATATAACTATGTTGATATAATAGACTAAGACACCCGGCAATGCCACCTTTGCACCTTTCCGGCGTCCGCAAAAGACTGTCTGTTTGAAGTAATTGATTGTCCCACAGCTTATTAAACAATTTGAGCTATAGAGATAGTGCCCATGATTTACATGGCGAATGAAGGCTCAAGGTTAGGGGGTGAATGGTTTGAAACTGACGCACGATATATTTCTGGAACAACAGCAGAAGCTGCTGATGACCCCTGAACTGCGCCAGGCGATAGCCATTCTGCAGATGTCCACCATTGAGCTTTCCGAATATATCAGCCACGAGCTGGAAGAAAACCCCTTCCTGGACGAGAAAGAAGCCGATGAAAATAACGATGGCGAAAAGAATCCGGAAACGGAAGACGGTTCCGGCCGGACCGAAGAATGGCTGGAGTTGTTTCATGATCGCGATATCGGCCTCAATACCCGCGAACAAGCCGAAGAGAAGTCCTTCGATAATTTCCTGACTCGGCGGCCCAGCCTTTACGAGCACCTGGAATTTCAGCTTCATATGATATACAAAAATCCGGATGATCTGGTAATTGGCAATTTCCTGATCGGCAGCATTGACAGCAACGGCTACCTGAGCGTGGAAACGACCGAGGTGGCCCGGCAGCTGGGTATCAGCGAAGAGCGGGTGCTGGAGGTCCTGGAGATGATGCAAACCTTCCATCCCCACGGAGTAGGCGCCCGGGATCTCTCCGAATGCTTGCTGCTGCAACTGCGCCATTACGGCAAAGAAAACGATATGGCGCGGGCCATTATCGAACATCACCTGACCGATATGGCGGGGGGCAAGGTAAACAAGATCGCCAACCAACTGGGGATATCCATCCAACAAGTGCAGGATATGTGCGATTTGATTCGCACCCTCGATCCCCGGCCCGGTCTGCAGTACGGCAACAACAACGAGATCAAATATATCATGCCCGACGTATTTGCCGAAAAGGTGGACGGGGAATATATCGTGGTGGTCAACGACTACAATTTCCCGCGCTTGACCATCAACAATGTCTATGAAAATATCTTGCGCCAGCCCAATTCCTTCAACCGGGACGCCCGCAAGTACTTGGAGGAGAAGATGGGCGCCGCCGTATGGCTGATGCGCAGTATAGAACAGCGCCGGATGACCCTGTATAAGGTGGCGCGCTGCATAGTGGATATTCAGAAGGATTTTCTGGACCACGGGGTGGAATATATGAAACCCTTGAATCTGCGTCAGGTAGCCGAACTGGTGGAGGTTCACGAATCTACCGTCAGCCGGGCGACTACCAACAAGTATATCCAGACCCCGCAGGGCATCTTTGAACTCAAGTACTTTTTCAGTACCGGTGTCGGTTCCTTTCATGGCAGCCAAAAGATTTCCGCCCGCAGCATCAAACATATGGTGGAGGAGATTGTCGCCGCCGAGGATTCCACCAACCCGTTAAGCGATGAAGCCATTGCTGCCGCCCTGAAGAAGAAGGGCATCAAAATCTCCCGCCGTACCGTAGCCAAGTACCGCCAGGAACTAGGCATTTTATCCACCATGGCCCGGAAGCGATATTAAGCGTCTCTCCGAGTCACGCTAAGAAATTATTATACTGTTTACATCCTAATTAACAAATTGTGATATAATAATTATGTGATTTCAGCTTTTTTAGGTAGCATAATAATTTGAGTGGGGCAAATTTGCCCCTGGTGAACACAACCGCCCCGAATGAATATAATACAAGAGGATAACGATGAATCTGCTGTTTACAGTGATGGAGCGTTTCGCTCCAGAAGCCATGGAAATCATAGGAGTTCGCTATCGAGTATTGCGCCAGATCATACATGGCCAGCCGGTGGGCCGACGTCAATTGGTTAAGGCCTTGGGCTATTCGGAGCGTACCGTTCGCGGCGAAATCGACCTCTTACGGGAACGGGGCGCCATATATAGCACTCCGGCCGGCATATACCTTACCCCGGACGGGGAGGAAATGCTGCGGGAGATCGATGAACTGATTCCGCTCTTGTTTAATCTGCAGTCGTTGGCGGATCAGGTCCAAGCCAGGTTCAATCTGGACGAGGTAATCCTGGTTCCGGGAGATTCTTATTACGATCCCCTGGCCAAGAAGGATCTGGGACGGGCGGCAGCCCGCTATTTAAGGAAGGCTCTGCAGCCCGGTTCAATAATGGCGGTGACTGGAGGCGCCACCCTGGCGGAGATGGCGGAGGCCATCGGCGAGGGGATCAACCTGCCCGATGTCCTGGTGGTACCGGCCCGGGGAGGGCTGGGTGAGGAAATGGAACAGCAGGCGGGCACGATTGCTGCCAAGATAGCCCGGGCGGTCGGGGGACAGTATCGCTTGCTGCATATTCCCGAAAATCTGGAGGAAAACACCGCGGAAATTTTAAAAAAGGATATTCATGTTGCCAGCATGGTCGAAACCATTAAGGCCAGCCGGATTCTCTTCCACGGTATCGGCCATGCCCAGGAGATGGCCAATCGCCGCGGTCTGGGGCCTCAGGCCCGGGATTTTCTAAACCAGCGGCACGCGGTGGGCGAGGCTCTGCGATATTATTTCGACGAAAAGGGCACAATAGTATATGAAGTTCCTGGCATTGGGCTGGAACTGGCCGATCTGGATAAGATAGAGCGGGTGGTGGCAGTCGCCGGCGGCAGTAATAAGGCGGCGGCTATTGAATCGGTCCTGCGCAGCGGCAAGGAAAATGTACTTATCAGCGATGAAGGTGCGGCAAGAAGCATTATAAGGATAACGGAAAGGCAGGAAGGATAATATGGCGGTTAATATTGCAATAAACGGTTTCGGGCGTATCGGACGTTTGGTCGCCCGTAAGCTGCTTACCCGCAGCGATGTCAATCTGGTGGCGGTAAACGACCTGGGAGACATTAAAGCCGGGGCTCACTTGTTTAAATATGACTCTATCCACGGGACCTTCCAAGGCGATGTGGCGGTTGAAAATGACGAAATCGTAGTCGGCGGGCGCCGGATTAAATATCTGTCCCAGAAGGACCCGGCCAGTCTGCCCTGGGGCGACCTGGGGGCACAGATCGTAGTAGAATCCACCGGGGTATTTCGCAGTAAGGAAAAGGCCGCCCTGCATCTGCAAGGCGGGGCATCCAAGGTTATTATTACCGCACCGGCCAAGGGCAAAGTCGATCTGACCATGGTGATGGGCGTAAATCACGAACAGTACACTCCCGATATGAGCGTGGTATCCAACGCCTCCTGTACCACCAATTGTCTGGCCCCTATGGCCAAGGTGATACTGGAGCAGTTTGGCATAGTTTACGGCATGATGAATACGGTGCATTCATATACCAATGACCAACGGGTGCTGGATTTGGATCACGAAGACCTGCGGCGGGCCAGAGCCGCTGCCCTCTCCTTAATACCCACCACCACCGGAGCGGCTACCGCCGTAGGCGAGGTAATCCCCGAACTCAAGGGCAAACTGGATGGTTTGGCCATTCGCGTTCCCACCCCCAACGTATCATTATGCGATTTTACCTTCCAGAGTGAAAAACCCGTCAGCGCGGAAGCCTTGAACCAGGCCTTCAAAACGGCTAGTGCGGGCGCCCTGCAAGGCATTTTGAAATACACCGAGCTTCCTTTGGTATCATCCGATTACAACGGCGAAGAAAATTCCTGTGTGGTTGACGGCTTGCTGACCATGGTTATGGGTGACCGCATGGCCAAGGTCATCGGCTGGTACGATAATGAATGGGGCTACTCGGCCCGGGTGGCTGATATGGTCAGTTATATCGGGGCACGGTTATAAGGGAAATCAACACTTACTAATGTTTATATTATAAATATTCCGGAGGTGTCTTCATGAAAGGGTTGCGGGATGCAAAGCTGGAAGGAAAAAGAGTCTTGATGCGGGTTGATTTCAATTTGCCGATGGACAAGGTCTGCGAAATAATCGACGATAGCAAGATGAAAGCTGCACTGCCAACCATAAAGTATGTACTGGAGAACGGGGGGCGCTTGATCCTGATGACCCATCTGGGGCGTCCCAAGGGAGGGCCGGAAGCCAAATACAGCCTGAAGCCGCTAGCGCTTCATCTGAGCCGGCTGTTGGAGATGCCGGTACCGATGATGGATGACTGCGTGGGTCCCCAGGTGGAGGAAGCCAGCCGCCAGCTCACTAACGGCAGTGTTATGCTGCTGGAGAACCTGCGCTTTCATAAAGAGGAGGAGGAGAACGACCCCGCCTTTGCCCAAGAGCTCGCTGCGCTGGGTGATATTTACGTGAATGACGCCTTTGGCACCGCGCATCGCGCGCACGCCTCCACTGCTGGGGTGGCTAACTATCTGCCTACCTATGCCGGTTTCCTGATGGAAAACGAGGTCAAGATGCTAAACGATGTGCTGGATTCGCCGGAATGTCCGCGCATGGGTATTCTGGGCGGCGCCAAGGTAGCCGATAAACTGGGATTGATTGAAAACCTCATGGGCAAATTGGATATCATACTGATCGGTGGCGGCATGGCCAATACATTTTTGAAGGCCCAGGGCAAGAAGATCGGCAAGTCGCTCTGTGAAGACGATTTGCTGGACGAAGCCAACCGGCTATTGAAAAAAGCCCAGGAGAGAAAGGTCCGTCTGCTGCTGCCGGTAGATGCTGTGGTGGCTGAGGAGATCTCCCCCGATGCCCGTCCTCTGGTGGTCAGTGTGGATGAAGTTCCTGATAATATGATGATTTTGGACATCGGTCCCCGTACGGTGGAGATCTATGCCGCAGAAATTATGCAGGCCCATACCGTAATCTGGAATGGACCCATGGGGGTTTACGAGTATGAGCCGTTCGCCGCCGGCACCCGGGAAATAACCAAAGCCGTGGCGAAGTCCTCGGCAGTCAGCGTGATTGGCGGCGGGGATTCCGCCGTAGCGGTACACGATATGGGGCTGGAAAAAGAGATAACCCATATATCCACCGGCGGGGGCGCCACC
>Ga0209340_1001666_pt1 | contig 14911 bp, 11 predicted proteins | sample EPASupsiteSAE323_FD_187266 | JGI IMG/M metagenome (GOLD analysis project Ga0209340, IMG submission 187266) | Bioremediated contaminated groundwater from EPA Superfund site, New Mexico - Sample SAE3-23 (SPAdes) (version 2) | ecosystem: Environmental > Aquatic > Deep subsurface > Groundwater >... | reverse complement strand
ACTGAACATCAATCTTTTACGGTTCGTTGTCCTCACTGTGGTTCAAAAACATCAGGTGTATTCCCTGAACATGTTACAAATTCAGTCCAATATGGACCTAGAATCAAATCATATCTCACATATCTTTCTCATTATCAATTAATCCCATATGAACGAGTAACGGAAATGTGTGAAGATCTATTTGGTATCTCTATTAGTCCTGGAACAGTAGTGAACCTTACACATAATCTTTCTAACAAATTGGAATTGTTTGAAGAGAATATTTTGAATGTTCTCAAAAATGAGCCAGTAATTCATAACGATGAAACTGGAGTGAGAGTAGAGGGAAAACTTAGTTGGCTTCATGTAACATGTACTCCATTTTTTACTCATTATTCTCTCCAAAGAAAACGAGGCAATGAAGGAATAGATAAAATCGGAATTCTTCCAGAATATAAGGGAATAAGTGTACATGATTTCTGGGGCCCATATCTTTCTTATCAATGTGAGCATAGTTTTTGTAATGCTCATATTATTCGTGAACTTATCCGGGTAGAAGAGGAAACCTCACAACAATGGCCTTCCAGACTTATCGAGTTACTATTACAGGCTAAAGAGATCAAGGAATTCTATCATAATGATGGAGTATTAATTCCACCTGTCTTTGTGAACAGCATTAAAGAAACGTATAATGAATTGGTCCAGAAAGGATTGGATGAAAATCCTCCACCAATAATATACGGGGTAAAAAGGGGTAGAAAAAAGAAAGGCTTTGTTAGAAGTTTACTCGAAAGATTAAATGAATGGAATACAGGCGTATTGAAGTTTATTGATTATATCCTTGTCCCATTTGACAATAACCAGGCCGAGCGAGATATTCGTATGATGAAGGTTAAAATGAAGATCTCCGGAGGTTTTAGAAGTTTCGATACTGCTGAAGCGATAGTCCGTATTAGGAGTTATATTTCTACCATCAGAAAAAATGGAATTAATGTTATAGAAGGAATTATTTCTACATTCTATAATGATCCTTGGATGCCTAATCAATCTAGAAGTATCGATAGTGAGAATTTTATATCTCAAAATATTGCATTAGCCTAAGATGGCTGAATAGTTACAAAAAAACATTCAATGAAACCAGATTATATCTTGAGATGATGATGAATGCCCCGGAAAATTCTTTTCCCCTAAATTCAGCGTGCGAACAATGCAATAGGAAGTGTTATGTGAATTATCTATAAGATCTGGATCAATGTCTTGCTGAATGTGACGTATTCTGTTAAATAACCAATAAGGGGTATGGAAAATTCTTCCACCCAATCCTCTCATTATTAATCTCGAGGATTTCTATCTTTAGAGGAATGGAGCGATAAATAGGGAATAATCCAGCTCAGTTTCGCCATTTGCAGTAGTGATCTAACTCAGATGTTGACTTCCAATGTATTTTTAATCCTATTATATGATGATATGTTCCCTCCTCCTCGGTACGAGGTATGAGGCAGAATTGGAGAGTAGAATGTTTCAATCAGCTAAAAAGAGGTTTTAGTGAAAATTCACTACGTGAAACAATCATATTCATATCCCGATGTAGGGGATATTATCCGAGCAAACCGTTCTTGAAACCTATGTTGGAATGGCATATTCTTACGGTGCTATTATCTCTTTTTCAAACATATCCAGGTTATTCTCTAACCGGGAAAGAAGGTCCGTCTTCTCCTCTTCACTGAGGAAACTGTACCGGATACTATTCTTATTCATCTCCCGTATCTCGTCATATGACACATCCGGATGATTCAGAGTAAATATAACATACTCCTGGGTGAGGTTTGTATATTCAACACCAGGATCATCGCTTGCAAGGATAACCGGAACATCATGAGACAGATATTCAGAAACCGGGTGCGTAGGTCCATTAATATTGAGAATCTGTTCATTACTGGTCAGCAAAATCTCAACCGGAATATCTTTCTCTTTCATCAATTGAAGTGTATTCTCCCAGCCCTCTTCTTCCTTGATGGCTACTCCATGTCCGATTCGGGAGGCATTCCCGGTGGTGATTGCATCAGAAATATGGAAACCTAAATCCTTTTTCCCTACAATCTGTTTGGTTAATTCTCCGGCATGGAGCTCAATATGAACATCCGGGTATACGGAATGGAGATACGCAATCATCTCCATGTGAAGATGGTAATCATCTGTGGAATACTGGTCAGCCTCATCACCGACCAGGGTGATACCGGAAATTACCGGTGACTTGTTGGCAATATCAAATGCCTGGAGGAGATCGGTAAAGACCTCCTTTTTTGGATAAAATCGGAGAGATTCATAGATGTACCGGGTGGTAACGTTTTTTCCATCTGGATGTGAGAGTTCCCAGGATATCTGATCATATGATGAGTGTTTGGCAACTTTTCGTTCAACTATTTCTGCAAGACCGGCCTTCAGGAGATCATCTCTGAACTGGGACAGGTTATCATTCCAATCGACCGCTGATACCACCTTCCGGACATCATTCCCGTTTGTTTGTGAGGTCATCAATTCCAGATAAAGCATGTTCTCATCGGCAGCCTGGTCACGAAGAGTAGCAATTACATCTCCGTCATAGTATGTAACCGGATCAATGAGATCAAATGTGTTGAAAAACCAGTCATGACCAGACTGGGCAGTATATGGAAAATCTTTCATCGTCCAGAACCGGACAAGGTCTGAATACAAGGTGGAATTATTATATGCATAGGATACTGGGACAAGATGCTGTGTATCAGTATAATTATATGGCTGTCCGGTCACCAGGTCAACCAGTTGCCCGTCTTTTGGATTAACGTACAATCCATGTCGTACTGATATATTGATGATATCATCCGGGTGCATTGCTCCTGATGCATGGATATGGATATCTCCTCCTTTTGGCATCTTCTTAAAAAAAATCAAGAGATCATCAGGATTTTTTCGGATTATCTCGAAATATGTTGAAACTCCAGTACTCTGATACCCCGTATCTGAAACCTGCACCGGGCATGAATCCTGATTGCCTGTCAGAAAAATTCCGGAAAACCCGAGAACCAGTATAATAAGAACAATATTTACTTTCAGCGCACTCATCAAATAAATCCACAAATTTTGAGATTCTGGAGGTATGAATTATTCGAAGCAGTTGTAATACTGCTCCTGTAAAAAACCGAAATTCATGGTACGATTAGATGAAATAAATAGAGGATGGAAGTTTATCCTGAATTGATGATCTAATAATTTTCCCTGAATCTGATAATATACGTATTCCCGGTATGATACCTAGTGATCCTTTAATTAAGAAATTGATCAGAATCCGATTTATGAGGAGATAAAAAGAGATTATTTGGAGAAGGTCATATGTTCTTCAAGAGCATCAGGTTCAAGACTCTTGGAGATAGTTGCGTTTATCGACATACCATCATCAGATACGACAAAGGTATACCTCCCCTTCTCTATCCATGTTCCGGTAAACATCATCCCATCCTCTGATACCGTTCCCTCTACAAGACCGGCGTTATCATCAATGCCCGGAAGTGGCTCGTTTGTTCCGGTAATACTCACTCCATTCTGGGTGATATTGTATCTTTTCCACTCGGAAACATAATCTCCGGTCCAGGGATTGTCTGGATCAACAATCTCACCAACCCGGGTTGCATTACTGGTGTAATGGAACGGTTCGGTCATCGGACCCTGTGGGTTAGTATATCCGGAGATGGAGAATAACATTAGATCTGGCGAAAGGGTATTCGTATTCGTTCCGCTTTCAATCCAGATGCCGGAATAGGTTTTTCCATCTGAAGAGAGGTTTCCTTCAAGATAGCCAGAGTCATATTCAAGAAGGTCCATGGGAACATAGTCACAGGAAATTCCGGACTCATCCTGCGTGATATACAGAGTGTAATTGGAAGATGACCAGGTTCCGTTCCATATATATTCCGATGTTGTTTCGCCAAGGGTCGTGTCTTCAGCAGCTCCAAAACTCATACAGAGCATTGAAAGTGCCAGAAATATACCGAAAATACTCACAGTTTTCATAGTTAATCACTTGTTTCCAGGCGATAGGTTATCTCATGTGTAAATAAAGGTGTCGAAATATCGAGAGAAAAAAGGACTTGGGAAGTAATAAAAACCATTTCTATATCTTCTATCTCACACCAGAGTTAAGTACGTCGCCACTTGTCATATCTGTAAGTTATTCGTTTGAAAGAAATCGACGGTTTATGGCTAAAAAGGAAATTAAGAAATTAAACCCACTACCACATTAAATGAATTAATAATTCCTTTGAGATTATTGGGGAATCCGAAATAATCTAAATAACGGAGAATAGTTGTTATTGTGGGGGATGGTGTCGTTAATAGAGAGGAATTTTTGACCATTTATGAATTTTATAAAATTTTTATAAAAAAAAGTGCCTTCTTGTAGCAAAGTAAAGAGGGAACAATGTTTTTCAGGTGTAATTGTTAGAACATGATGTATGATTTTTTGCATTTTCACCCGATTTATGGACACCCTCTCTACCTGAAGGTTAACCTGATCCACTGCCTTTACATCGCCATAAGTCTTTGATAAATCCTTTACTTCGATTACTGCCCTCATAAAATTACTCCTTTAAGAATTGTGTATTTCGGTATAATTTCTCCAGATTTCATCACTACCCTGCTTTTTTCAGCATAAGTTTAGTCCATTCAAGATGAAAGCATTAATTCTTCATGACCTATGTTTAGTTATTATTTCATCGTCAGGTAGAGATTATTACAACCAATGGAGTTTTACCTTATATTCTAACTCCATTTTCCGGGAGATTGTCCGGGTTAAAAAGATGACCTACCATTCCTCTATCACATTCCGATAAAATCACTTAAATAAAGAAAAACGGTATCATTGTAATTAACCCGTTTACCCTTCAGTACACCCGGGATATAGTAAATCCCCGCTCTTGAACCTCCGGTTTTAAATTAGTGAATTTTTTCCTTTTTTCGTATTTAATCAATCCTGTAAACAATGAATTAATAAGGAGAGACATAGAGTATCATTTCTCGTCTTATGAAAAAAATGAGGACACTCATCAGATATGAAGCGATCGGATATGATATGTATATATCCCGAAAATATTTATCAGGATTTTTCTCTTAAATACCCCCATCCAGGGTCATGGGTTATTGAAAAGGTAGTATCATGAACGTACGATATATTCGGTGGGCCATTCTTGGGATCATTGTGATCGCCTCTATGATCCTCAATTACCTGCATATAACATCAGGTAACGTTTTCCCGTCAGTTCACGCAATCTGTCCACTTGGAGGGCTTGAGAACCTGCAGGTATGGATATCAGGACATGCAAACCTCCAGAAAATCTTCTCCGGAACAATGACCCTGCTATTCCTGTCACTTGGATTTACCATCATTTTTGGCAGGGCTATCTGCGGAAATATATGCCCGTTCGGAGCACTCTTTGAGTTTATCGGGAAGATATATCCCAAAAATCCATCAGTTCCTGAAAAATTTGATACGACGTTAAGGGTGCTGAAATACATTATTCTTGTTATTGTTATAGCCATGGCCTGGATTACAGCCTCACTATGGATCTCGCCATATGATCCTTATGTTGCATATGCTCATATCTGGTCAGGAGCAAAAAACATCAGTGAAAATGCGATAGGGCTCTTCATCCTGATAGTGATAATCATAGTGTCACTCGTTTACACCCGCTTCTTCTGTAAATATCTCTGTCCGGCGGGTGCCATGTTTGGCATCTTCTCACTGATTAGTCCGACAAGGGTTACAAGGATTGACTGCATGGAATGCGGGAAATGTGCCAGGTACTGCCCGATGGGGATTGATCCCGGGAGAAAAACAGTAAAGAATACCACCGAGTGTATCGGGTGCACCACGTGTGTAGAGGTCTGCCCGTCAAAAACACCCGTGATTTCGATGACAATTGCCGGGAAAAAAGTGCAATCCCTGCTCTTTGTTATTGGTACTGCATGTATTTTCATCGGTGCGATTGCGTTGCTCAATACCGCAGGACTCATGCAGGTAACGGTTCCATCCTTAGAAAGTGTTCAGCATGGTGGTAATTACCTGAATTCAATTGATCTAAAAGGATCCATGACAATTGAGGAAGGGGCTGCATATGTCGGCATGAGTCTTGAGGATTTCTATAAGATGATGGAGATTCCTGAAACGGTCCCGGGAAACACCCTGCTGAACGCAGTAAAAGACTATGTTCCGGATTATGATTTTCATGCAAAGAAGGCAAAGTAATCTAACTTTCCCATTTTCATTGATCTCCTATACAAGACCGTGATATAAGCCACGACAGTTTTCGGGAATACATATGTTGGCCTCAGTGAACGTTCATGGCTTAACCGAAAGTCAGATACGGCACACGGCCAAATTGTAAATTGAATTTCCAATTTGTCCCCATGGGAAAAATCATGATTCTACGAGCAGCCGGAGAAAAAATACGAGAATTAGCATCAGGATTTCCTGCAGTTAATAGCTTCTCCATATGTACTAAAAATTACTAAATTACTACTGGGAAAAATGAGGGTATAAGTGTATACAGACTATTTTTCCCGTTTCAGAACCTGGTAAAATACAAAGGCATAGTTAGATTCTGCTTTTTTATTTCCGGTATTCATATAATTGATGGCAAGGGTATCATCATCGGTAATCAGTGCAATATACGTCCCTCCGCTTGAATCAACGATATAAGCGGTCTTTCCATCAGGGCTGATAGTTCCGGCAACTGGTTCCTGAACCATCTTTGTTGAGTCATTAAAGTAGTTCGTCCCTGATACCAGGTTGTCTTTCTGAGTGAGAACCCAGTAATCTTCAGTTGAGGGGATCAACAGTTCTCCTGAATACATGAGTCCGTCAATTTTCTGTTCAATCCATTTTCCCGTAAGGTTCAGGGAAGAATCAGCACTGACCGAGCCGATACCCAATACAAGGCAAACACCCAGTACAAACAGCAGGTTCGCTTTCATATATATGGGATTTACTTTCGTTCAGAAATACCTTATGCAGGCTCAAGAAACCTGCTCTGTAAAATCATAATGAGATGTTGAAAACATGTTGAATATTTTTTACATCTGTGTATCAAATAACTAAAAAGTGTTATCTCTCTATCTTAGCCTCCATTCATGTACCTCCCATTGGTAAATCTCATATTCTTATAGAATTTAACCAGGCTAAGTTCTCGCAGGAAATTTATGTGCAGAATATATGTTCAAGACCCTTGGAGGACTTCGGTGTGGCTTGTGTATCAGATCCTGTCCTATGTCTTGTAAATAATTTTGTGATCTCCTGTATTTTTTCGATCTGTGAAATGATGACAAGGAATTATATTAGCAGGTTAGATTACCTATCTGCGACCTTTAAAGAAGACTAATTTCGGGTTTATTATTTCGCATAAATTCTTTGATCATCTCTGCTGCAGAGTATCCAGACAACCTTAATGGCATTATTTGGAGATAATATTTAGGCGAAAATATCACATTAAAATATTAATTGGATCGTATAATCCAATTATTGAAAAAAGCCCTAAAAACTATGTTTTTCGTTAGACCGGTCCAGAAATATTCTACCAGGAGACACTGAAGCATATTTCCGGCTGATATTAATAAAATTCAATGAAATTTTTCAGCTTGATCCACTCCTAATTTACATTAGATGATCGGTTTACCTCATGGCACTTAAAAAAGAGGATAAGAATGATTGCTTATGTTATCTCCTACTTAATTTATTAACTTGGATAGTAGCCCCATGAGAAAACGATATATATTGTTTAATCCTTTAAAGACGGCCATGTTGTGGAGATTAACAGGTTGAATAAACGAGTATGAAAATAAGCCTCTTTTAAGTGACAAATACAACCCGAATATGATGAGATCAGAGTAGATAAATTTTAAACTGCCATACCAAAACCAAAAATTCATTTATATTATTTTATAAGATGAAAATATAGAATTTTAATTTCAGAGGTAAAATGTAAATTTTGTACATCAAAAATATCCCATAACAATATAAATGCAAGTACGTTCCTCATTCAACAAGGTTACAATTATGATCAGGGTGGTTGCAGTAGATGATGAACCCGCATTATTAGAAGTAATTGGTACTTATTTGAAAGAATACGGAGATTTTGAAGTTATAGCTTATTCCTCTCCCATGGAGGCGTTTGAATATATCATATCTGAAAACGCCGATGCCATAATTTCTGATTATTCCATGCCTGAAATGGACGGGATCTCATTTTTTAAACAGGTAAAATCCAGACTTCCAAATATTCCATTTCTCTTGCTCACCGGGAGAAATGAAGCAAGTCTTATTCTTGAAGCCATGAATGCGGGAGTTGATTTTTTGCAGATTAAAGGCGAGGATTCGTCTCTTCTCTTTGCTGATATTGCTCAGAAAATTAAAAGTGCAGTAGGAAAATATCGCGCACAAAAGGAGAACGAAGATGGAATTCAAAAACGGGAGGAACTAATTGTAATTCTTCGTGACCTGATGTATCGTCTTTCTGCTGCCACCACACAAAACCAGGCATCAGATGCATGCCTCACTTCCATTCGAAATCTTGCCGGATGCTCCAAAGGAAGTATCCACCTGTTCAACCCGGATAAAAAGAAAATGGAACTCCTAATAGCTCATAATCTTCCTGAAGATCAACTGAAACGGTTTACATATGGAGACATTTATGATATTCTTTTTTCAGGAAAATCTCATTATTATTCAGATCCGGAAAAAAAAGAGGAACAAGCAATTACTGGTGGTCAGATTCCAATCCAGCGAGGAAACGAAGTAATAGGCGTTCTTTCATTTATATTAGAAAAATCACGTCCTATCATTCAGGAAACCCGGGATACCATGGAAATATTGGTTTCACATCTTGGGAATACGATTATGAGAATTCGATCGGAAGAACAGGTCAGAACCAGGCAGGATGAATTAAATGAATTGTATAATGCCATGGAAGAACTTGTTATTGTTGTTGATATGGATGGATCCATCCTGAATGTAAATCCTGCTGTGATAAGAAAACTCGGATATCAGGAGACGGAATTAATTGGACACCCTATATATTCACTGTACTCTAATACAACAAGAGATGACCTTATTTACCAGTTTATGAATCTCACAGAAACAGGAGGGAAGATTCAGAATACATATCCGTTTATTTCAAGGGATGGGCAACCTATTCCGGTCGAAACCCGGGGAATAGTGGGAATCTGGGGAGAAAGGCATGTCCTGTTTTGTATCAGCAGAGATATCAGTGAGCGACTTGAGGCAGAACGAAATATTCATGAATATTACGAACGCGTACAGGCCATCCTCTCTTCTTCAACAGCTCAAATCTATATGAAGGATGAAAATCTTCGTTATCTCACTACTAACAGGCCATTTATTGAATCACTTTCTCCACCCATTCAATCTGTAGAGGGGATGACAGATGCAGATATCTTCCCCGAACCCATAGCAACAAAGAAGAAAAAGATTGATCTTCAGATTATCTCCGGAAATCTACCCATATATAATATTGAAGAAGAGTTGAAAGCGAACGATGGAACCTCGAAATGGCTGGTAACTTCCAAATTACCAGTACATGGTCTGAATGGAAATGTTACAGGCATAGTAGGGACGTCTCTTGATATCACCGACCTCGTAAAAACCAGGAAAGAACTCTTAAAACGAGATAATATTCTCAGTGCCGTTAGTTCTATAGCATATTTTCTGGTGCGAAGTGAGGATTGGGAATCACTAATCCCTGAATGTCTGAATTATATCGGAGAAGCTACAGGAATGGACGTTCTTTTCTTCTCACAGGTTACTAAAAATAACGAAAACTTATCTGGCAAAATCTTATATGACTGGTGGAAGAATCATCCGGATACAGAGATACACCATCAATATGTAATTGGAATAAGTAGTCTGGTTGACCATTATGCTCTCCAACTCTCGGATTTTCCTGCGATTCAAGGTTGTTTATCTGATATTCCTATAGAGATAATTAATAATTTTGGAACTATTTCTCCTTCATCATATCTCCTGCTCTCAATTTATACCTCCGAATCCCTCTGGGGAGTAATCGGTCTCATGGATAATTCTGATAATCCACAAATGACACAGTCAGAGGTAGATTCCCTAATTACTGCATCCGGGATAATCGGATCTGTTATAGAACGTTCCCAGACTGAAGAACTCTTTCACCGGCCAGTTGAACGATCTCTCGTAGGAATTTACCTTATGCAGGATGATCTCCTGGTCTATGTGAATCCAAGGATGTCTGATATTCTTGGTTATTCCAGGGAAACCTTGGAAATGATGCCATATACTCTTTGTTTTCATCAGGAAGACACGCAGATTGCAGTAGAGAACCACCAGCGGGTTCTAGAAACACCCAATGCGACAGACGACTACGAAATTCGATCGACTACTGCAGATGGCAGAATCATTTATGTTGAAAATCTCATCAGTCAATTCAGATACCAGAATCGGCCAGCGGTTATTGGCAGTATTATGGATATAACCGCAAGAAAAGAATCTGAATTTAGTCTTCGGCAGTCTCTTCACGAAAAAGAAATTCTGCTTCGCGAAGTTCATCATCGGGTAAAAAATAACATGCAGATCATAGTGAGTATGCTTCGAATGCAGAGCAGTATGATTAATAATCCCGAGGTCAGTGCCCTGTTGAATGAAAGTAAAAACCGGATTCTCTCCATGGCAATGATTCATGAGAAATTATACCGTACAGATAACCTGATGAGTGTTAATTTACTCGAATATTTGAGTACTCTTGCTAATACATTAATTTCTGACTTTTCTGCAGATGAATCCCTAATTACATTAGATCTCATTTGTGATCCAACGATTGAGATGACGATTGATGCTGGAATCCCACTCGGTCTTGTAATAAATGAACTCCTTACCAACACATTCAAACATGGGATTAAACCCAACGAAAAGGGAATAATTACAATTCATGTTATTCTGACAGATTCCAAGTGGCTGGATATTTCATATCGTGATAATGGAAAGGGTCTCCCTGAAGGATTTGTTCTGGAGGATTCCAACACACTTGGGATGCAGCTGATTCAAAATCTCGTATTTCAAACAAGTGGGGAGCTTTCTATTGGAACAGATAATGGTATTTTTGTCAAATTACGAATCCCAATGAGTGAAGGATTTATAATTAAGGAGAGGTTAAATCCAACGGAGGAGTAAAATGCTGATTATTGATGTATTATCGGAAAGGAAAAGAGAATAGTATAGTGTAATTGCTCTAAATATCGTGTTAGAGATTAAACATGGAGATTATCAATATTTTTTAAAAGACATTTTAGAAGACTTCAATTCAAATTCGTCCTCATCCTTGTATAAAAAATATATAATTTGGATTTTGAATAAAAGATCAGGACAAAATGTATATACTAAACAGAACAAAGCCAATCATACCATAGATTTCAGAAATGATAATCAAAACCATAATTATGATTTCCATGATTATAGGCGATTATGTGAGACTGTAATCGGCTGGTTTATCCAGGACTTAAGAAGTAACTGATTACCGGTGGCCATTATGAAAATACCCATTCTCATTAAATTATTAATAATTATGCTTATCCTTACCATCGTTCCTCTGGGGATTATGGGATTTCTTGCCCTGCAGGATGAAAAGGCAATAGGTATGAATGCAGCTGAAAATGCCCAAAGTATGGGTAAATTTGTTATTTCAGATAGCGATCTGGCTTTAGAAGAACTTGGGGAAAAACTGATTACAGAAAAAGCAAAGGATGTTGCAACCCAACTTGCTATTTATCTTGTCGCGCATCCGACTATGACAGTAGCTGATCTGCAGAATGATACTGCCTTCCAGAAGATAGCGGTTCAGAAATTGGGAGAACGAGGATATGTCGCCACCATTGATGAAACAAATACAATTCGCTTTCATCCAAACCCCATGATGATCAATTACGATACACACCAGATGGCTGCAGAGTATCCGGAGTTCTGGGCAGTTGCAGAACCAATAATTGAAGGAAAACCCTTTGGCGGATATTATAACTGGTTGGATTCGGATGGAGTTGTCAGATCAAAGTATATGTACCATCAGCCAGTAGGAGTCCTGACCGCAGATGGGGTGATGCTTCATGTAGCTGCTACAACCTACATGGAAGAATTTACTCAACCATCCAAACAACTGGAAGAGAAACTAAATTCCTCTATCCAGAAGACAGTCTCTCATATCAGTATTGCAACAGAAAGCATGAGTTCAGCAAATACCATCCTGATGATCACCCTTATCTCTATAATAATTGTTATTGTTATCGTGATTATCGTTGCAACGAGCATATCAAGACCTATCAAGCAACTTACGATAATCGCAGATCAGATAAGCATGGGTGATCTTCAGATAGAGATCAATGTTCATACAAACGATGAAATAAATGATCTTGCAGAATCATTCAGGAGAATGATTAATGCGTTTAAAATGATGGTTTCTATGCATGAGTCATATGAGGAGGAGAAGAAATGAGCCTTGATACAGATATCACTTCAATACTTGCGAAAACCATCGGGCCTTCGGCTCCCATATTTCTCAAACAAGTGTGTATGAAGATGAAAAAACGACCCTCTGAACTGATAAAACAAGATCTGGATTCCCTCATTGATCAGATATATGAAGGGGTGCGAAAGCCATTGGGAGATGACACGGCTCAGAAAATCAAGGATAATCTAGAGACATTAAAATGAACACCTTCTTTCCATCGAATCCTTATCAGGTAGTTCAAATGATCAAAAAGATGTTGGTTCTATCAAATATCCGGGTTCAAAGAAAAACCATAAGATGGAGAAAAATATCAGCGATTCTATTTCTGGTTTTTTCTCATACCCGGTTGAATTCCCATACCCGGTACTAATCATGATAAGAGAAACTAACCACCATTCAGGAAAGCATCCTTCTGAAGGAGATTTTTTTCGGAGTATTTATGAAGAACTACCAGTAGGGATTTACCGGACAAATCCCCAGGGAAATTTTTTGAATTTTAATCCCGCACTCCAGCAAATTCTGGGATATCCGGATAAAAAACACCTGATATCTGTTTCTTTGTCTGATTTGTATGTTGACCCGGATATACGTAATCAATGGATGAAATTGATGGAAACGGAAGGAATTATTCGCGACTTTGAGGTCCAACTGATCCAATACGATGGTACCCGTATCTGGGTGAAAAATACAGGAAAAGGGTTTTATAATGAGGATGGTCAGGTTGAATACTATGAAGGAATTGTGGAAGATGTTACCAAACAAAAAAAGATAGAAGAAGAATTGAAAAAGACCATTAATGAACTCCATTTTGCTAATGAGAAATTAACTGCTACTGAAAAGGAACTCAGGGCAAATTACCAGGAGATTCTTATAAAAGAGCACGAATTACGATGTATAATGCAACGTAATTCAGCGATTCTTGATGCTATTCCGGATATGATGCTTGTACTGTCAGAAGATGGTGAATTTCTGGATAAACACTTCCCTGAAAAATCATCATCAGATTCATTCAGGGAGATCTCCAAAGCGAATAATATCAGGTCTATAGGGCTTTCAAAGGAGACATTACAGACATTTTTGCAAAAAATAGGCCATACACTTGAATCATCGGAGCTCTGCCTGTTTGAATATGAACTTCCGGTTCAAGGAGAAATTAAATATTATGAGTCACGGCTCAAAACATTACAAGAACACCAGGTTTTGGTTATTAACCGTGATATTACAGAAAGAGTGGTTCAGGAACAAAGAATAAAAGCAGCAATATCACAGATTGATAAAAATATTGAAACATTATCTACTCTGAATGACAAAATCAGAAATCCGCTCACAATAATAAATTCACTGACCGACGATATTGATCCGGAGATAGCGGAAAAGATCAACCTGCAGATAAAGATCATTAATGATTTGGTAATATTACTTGATAAAGGATTGATTCACTCTGAAAAGATCCATATGTTCCTGATGAAACATTACGTAAATCCAATTAAAAAATTATCTGAATTTGCAAACAGGATAAGTATGGGTGACTTTCAGGTAGAGATTTATCCAGGTTCCGGCGATGAGGTTGAAGAACTGGCAGAATCATTCAGAAGAATGGTTAATGCATTTAAAATAATGAATGCCATGAATACCGACCTCATAGGTGAAGAAAAAGAGGCAGAAAAAAATAAGGAACAATTAATAGAGAACTATGTTGTTCCAATTAAAAAACTGACAGAAATTGCCAACCAGGCAAGTATGGGTGATCTCCAGGCCAAAATTGATGTCAATACAGACAATGAGATAGGAGATCTTGCAGAATCATTTAAACGAATGATAAATGCGTTTAAGATCGTAGAGTCGATGAATACTTATAAAAGTGATGAAGAAGTGGAACCAGAACATTCTCAAAGGCATTTGATAGAGGAGTATGTAACACCGCTTCAGGATCTTGTATTGGTTGCCAATCAAGTTAGTATGGGTGATTTCGACGTTGATATTCAGGTGAAATGTTCATGCAATGAGATCCACGAACTTATAAAATCATTCAAGCGGATGATTAATGCATTTAAAATAATGGAAGCCATGGTAAAAGAATCCTGGGAAACCCATATGTTTAACATGGATACCTGATATATCAGGAATTAATCCGGCTTTATAATTAGTATTTCTTATTTTCCGGCAAACCCTGCAGACACCAGGTTCCATCAGGTCTCCGACGACCATGAACGCTCGTGAATAATCCATCCGGGCCTTCCAATATTAGTCTGCCTTCTGATATTTAGAATTTCCTATGAAAATCTAGATCAAGTAGGTTTACTTGAACCATTTATTCGCATGATTTCCTTACCCTCCTCCTGAACAATTATCTCAGCTCCCCT
>Ga0209340_1001662_pt1 | contig 14930 bp, 7 predicted proteins | sample EPASupsiteSAE323_FD_187266 | JGI IMG/M metagenome (GOLD analysis project Ga0209340, IMG submission 187266) | Bioremediated contaminated groundwater from EPA Superfund site, New Mexico - Sample SAE3-23 (SPAdes) (version 2) | ecosystem: Environmental > Aquatic > Deep subsurface > Groundwater >... | reverse complement strand
CTCTTTCATTTTACGGTATAAGGTACTGCGAGAAACACCTAAGTCCTGTGCGGTTTTACTGATATTACCTGCATTTCTGTCCAATAAGTCGAGGATGCCTTCTTTCTCCTGTTCAATCGCGACCAGCTTACGGGCGATGCGATTGGAAACCGGTTTGGGTATTACGGCAACTGAATTAACTTCATCTCGACGCAAAGAATGATATTTGGATGTCATTAAGATTTCCCGGGGCAGATGTTCCATCGTAATCCAGTTATCTTCAACCAGCAGGAGTAACCGTTCGACAACGTTTTGTAGCTGCCGTATGTTGCCTGGCCAGTCGTAATTAACCAAGGTGCGCAGAGCCAGGGGAGTGATTTTATAAAGAGTTTTGCTGTACCTTTTGCAAATCAGGTTTAAAAAATGATTGGCCAGCAGGGAAATATCATCGCGTCTTTCCCGCAGCGGCGGAATATTAAGCTTGATTACGCCCAATCTATAATAAAGGTCCTTGCGAAAACGGTTGCGGGCAATTTCATCTTCCAGATTTTTATTGGTGGCAGCGATGATTCTCACATTGACCGGAATCAATTGATTGCCGCCCAGACGCATCACACTTTTTTCCTCCAGCACCCTTAACAATGAAGATTGCAGATCCAGAGGCATATCTGCAATTTCATCCAGGAACAGGGTCCCCTGATTGGCCAGTTCAAATTTTCCTATATTGCCGCCCTTTTTAGCTCCGGTAAAAGCACCCTCCTCGTAGCCAAAGAGTTCGCTGGCAATAAGTTCCCGTGGCAGAGCAGCACAGTTGATGGCTACAAAGGGATTGTTTTGACGGGGACTTTCATTATGCATCGCCTGGGCAATGATATCTTTGCCGGTACCGCTTTCACCCATCAGCAGTACGTTGGAATTTGACTGGGCGGTTGTGCGCGCAACCTTGACAACATCTTTGAATTTTGGATTGCTTCCAATTACATCGTCAAATATCATTTGTGCACCACGGCCGATCCATTTCCCCACAATGTTGTTGATTCGTTCACTCTCACGCACGATAATTACCGAACCGGTATCGGCAAGGTTGGAACTATGCAGCGGAGTACAGGTTATATGACAGCGGATTTGATTCTTGCCATTATGCAGGATCATCAAATCATCCGTTACCATCCTGCCCTGGTTAACAATATTAATGAAAAACTGGTTTTCGGGATTCTGACCAAAAAGATCATGAATATTTGATCCGACCATATTGGCAGAGCCAAAACCCAAGATTTTGGAACATTTATTGTTCATATAGGTGATCGAACCGTTTAAATCAACTACCATCACCCCATCCGACATGGAGTCGGTGATAACCTGCTGATATTTGGAAACGCGGTTCAAAGCCAGTTTCGATTGAATGTGATCAGCAGCGGCAACCGCCATACCCAGGGTATGATGGCTTACTCTCTCATAAGGAGCAACCATACCGATGCAGCCTATTACTTTGCCGTTATCAACAATGGGGGCAAAGGACGAGGCGGCAGTTATGGCATACAAACAAAAGTGTTCATAGGAATAAACCGAAATCGGTTTTACCTGAGAAATGCAAATGGGAACGCTGTTGGTCCCGGCAATTTCTTCAGTCCAGATCGTGCCCTCAACCAGATTGGTACGTCTGGACCAGTCCAGGGTTTCTTTGTCACCGTAGTTGATCAAATTGATACAGTTGGCATCATTTAAGGCTACCAGAAATCCGGTTCCTTTGACGAATTCCGATAAACGTTCCATAACCGGGATTGCGATTTCCATCAGATATTCAGAGTTGGCCTTGGCCTTGTCGAACTCCGAATCTGAACAAACATGTAATATTTCCCGCATATTGCGATCCACCCTGTACTGGTAGCTGCGTTCCCAGGAGTCATAGATTTCCGGTCGCAATCCCGTACGCAAGGCCGGATCATTATGCAGTTCCTGCCATAGTTTTTTTACTTCTATCCAGGGTACGGTACTTTTATTCTCTGGATGCAGGAGGTCTATCATTTCTGAACGCAAATTATTAACCATATTATTGGCTGCCATTATCAAAAACCTCCGCTTATTGTTTTTGTTTCTTAACGGTTTGTTTCACTTATGCTCCAGTATAACACAGATATTACAAAGTGTAACGAGGGATCGATTTGGGTCTGGATTAAGACGTTTAACAACGGATTTTTATTTGATTATTGACAATGGTGTTACATACTGTAGCGAAATCACAATGTGCACAGTTTTTCCTGAAGTGCTCGAATGATCATTGAATGCCTATATTACCGCATTTGCAGGAAGAAGAATGATATCGCTGAAATATGGTATGGGTTTTGCAATTCTATTTGTCTGTAATTTATTCGGTAAAGAATTAAGAAGGAGGATCATGTTCCAAAATATTTACCAGTCAAAGATCCAATCCGGAAGAGAAAGGAAGTAATTCAAGTGGCGGAGCGCTTTGCAAACAGAAAAGATATCAGATTCCTACTGGAAGAGGTATTTGATGTCAATTCCCTGACTCAATACGATTATTTTAATGACCACAGTGCGGATACATTCAATATGGTAATTGACACAGTAATGAAAATGGGCAGTGACATGATGTATCCGGTTTTTCAGGAAATGGACAAAAACCCTCCCCGTTATGAAGATTTACAAGCAAAAGTACATCCTGCCGTACGTGTCTTTTTGGACGAATGCGGACAGGGAGGGTGGCTGAATGCGGATTGGGATTATGCGGACGGAGGACAACAACTTCCCAATATGATCAAATTCTTATGTTGGTTTGTATTTTCAGCTTCCAATTATGCGCTGGGAGCATATGCACAACTGACAGCCGGGGCGGCCAATTTGATCCGCGAATTTGCGTCACCGGAAATTAAAGAAAAATATCTGGAAAAACTTTATACGGGCAAGTGGCAGGGAACCATGGCCCTGACCGAACCCGACATAGGCAGTTCACTGGGAGATCTTACGACCAGTGCGCAGGCAACAGATCAGGGCTATTATCTGATAAAAGGCAAAAAAATGTTCATTTCCGGAGCTGATACTGATGCGGTGGAAAACACTGTCAATATGATGCTGGCCAGAATTCAGGGAGCACCCGCTGGAGCCAAAGGCATTTCTTTGTTTGTCGTGCCCAAATACCGTGTGGATGAAGAAGGGAAACAGGAATACAACGATTTGAACTGCGACGGAATCGAACACAAATTAGGCTACAGAGGCTGTCCCATCTGTCAGCTTACCATGGGAGAATACAACGACTGCCATGGTTATCTGGTGGGTAAACCGGGACGGGGTTTGGGTTACATGTTCCAGATGATGAACGAAGAACGCATTAATGTGGGCATCGGTGCGGTAGCAAAATCTACGGCTGCTTACTATGCCGCGCTTGAATACTGCAGTCAGAGAAAGCAAGGGCGCAAATTAAGTGAAAAAGACCAGAGTCTGCCAATGGTTCCACTCATTGAACATCCCGATATCAAACGTATGCTGCTGATGCAGAAGTCAATTTCTGAAGGCGGATTGTCCCTGGCGCTGCAGGTCAGCAAATATCTCGATCTGATCAAGGTATTACCGGAAGAGGAAAGAGAAAAATACTCGCTGCTGGTTGAGTTGCTGGTTCCGGTTGTGAAAACATTTCCTGCCGAAGCAGGAATCCTGGCAACCAGTGCCGCCATACAATGCTTGGGTGGTTACGGTTATTGCCAGGATTTTCCTGTCGAGCAGTATTTCCGTGATATCCGCATCGATCCTATTCACGAAGGAACTACGGGAATTCAGGGTCAGGATATTCTGGGCCGCAAGATCAGTCTGGGCAATGGCAAAGCCATGCAGTATTTTGTAACCGAGCTGCTTGATACGATTGAAGAGGCATATTTGTTTAAAAATCTGCAGGGGATGGCAGATCAGTTGCTGCAATCAATCAATGAGCTGCGCGTAGTGACATCTCATTTGCTGGATTTATCTGCCCAGGGCAAGATTGAAGAATTTTTGGCCGATGGAGTATTGTATCTGGAAATGTTCAGTCTGATAACAATTGCCTGGCAATGGCTGCTGCAAGCGATTACTGCCAGTACCAGCCTGCAGCAAGGCAGTTCGGAATTGCTGGAAAATGACAGGCTCTTCTACGAGAGCAAAATATACACATGCCGCTATTTCTTCAGTTATGAATTAAACAAAATATACGGTTTGGCCAAGAGATTGACCAGCAATGAGCCTGTAACCGTGGAAATGGAAGCGAAGTTTTTACAGGTATAAAAGTTTGATTGATTTAAACCATCAGTAAATTGGGGTAAAAAAATAAAAACAGGCAGGGAGAATGTTTTGACGCAGCATTTAATGTGGCGACAAAATATTCTCCTTTTGTTTAAATATTTCGCAAAAGATATTAAAGATTTTAATAAAATGTTATAATAAAAATTAATTAATATTAAGATATTTGGCATGCGAAATTTAATAAAAGGAGTGGATTATCATTTTTCAGCATTTACCAAAAAGCACGATGAGCCAGGGTTTCTATCATACTGCCAGTTCTTTGCCGGACGGAGTTGCCCAGATGTTCAATGCTGACCTTTACAACGGTGACAACAACGGTCAGTTTACCTGGAAAGAAATGCAGCATCGAGTTGAAGGGATAGCAGGCGGACTTCTGAGTATGGGACTCGAAAAAAAGCAGCGGGTCGCCATGATGTCAACCAACAGTCCCTATTGGACCCATGCAGATGTAGCCACGATAAGCTGCGGCGGTGTATTGGTAACCATCTTCCCCACCCTTTCGTTAAATGAAGTCAAATACATTGTCAACGACTCCGAGTGCCGTTATTTTTGCGCTGGAAGCCAGCAAATTCTTGATAAAGTATTAGGCGGATGGGATGAAATGCCCAGTCTGGAGAAAATAATTCTTTTGGATATGAATTATCGTTCCTCTGATTCACGTGTTATGGGTCTTGGCGAATTAATTGAAATCGGCAATGGGTACATGAAGACCAATTATCAGGAATATGAGAAAATTTGGAAAAGTATTGTCCTGGGAGATTGGGCTACGATCCTCTATACTTCAGGTACAACCGGGGCCGGCAAGGGAGTTATCCTGACCCACAACAGTCTTAGTGAGCGAGTTGATGGTACCCACAAATACTTTGTGCAGGCGGGTCATCCTCTTGATGAGCGGGATTTGGTCCTTTCTTTCCTGCCTCTTTCCCATATTTTTGATCGCATGTGTTCGCAATGGCTGGCTATTTATCGGGGAGCCACAATTGCTTATGCGGATAGTGCGGCTACACTGATGAATGATTTGCCAAAGTACAACCCTACCTGGTTTTCCTGTGTGCCCCGACTCTACGAAAAAATTTATGCCCAATTCAACCAGATGATGGCGGCGAACCCGACCAAGAAAAAAATGTTCGACTGGGCTTACAGTGTCGGCGAGGAAGCGCTGGCCTACAGGATGGATGAATATGGTCGCTATAATATGCGGCAAGATTACAATCTTGAGTCCAGACTGCCGGCCGGTTTGCGCATGAAATTTAAAATAGCGGATAAACTCTTTGCCAAGGTGAGATCATTGTTTGGAAGCCGTTTTCGCTTTTCATTTTCCGCCAGTGCAGGTATCGATCCCAAACTGCTAAGATTTTTCTATGTGATGGGAATTCCAGTGCTGGAAGGTTACGGTTCAACGGAAACCTGCAGTGCTACCAACTATAACCCGATGTATGCAGCAAAACCGGGCAGTGTTGGCCCTGAAGCCAATGGCTCCAATTGCCGTTTAGCCGAGGATGGGGAATTGGAAGTCAGAGGCGGATTGTTTATCGGTTATCTTAACAAACCGGAAGAGGATGCCGCTGCATTTACCGAAGACGGGTGGTTTAAAACCGGCGACCTGGCCACCATGGATGATGACGGATATTACAGAATTGTAGATCGTAAAAAAGCCATCATATGTCTGGCTACCGGCAAGAACGTTGCTCCTTACAAGCTTGAATCGAAGTTTACCACCAGTCTGGTAGTGGAACAAATATTTGTTCTGGGTGACGAAAGAAATGTGATCAGTGCTTTGATTGTTCCCAGTTTTGCCTATTTTATTGACTTGTATGAGAAACAGAATATAATCTATGACCGCAGTCAGCTGATCTATACTGAAATGCAGGGTGCTCAGGTTTGTATCGGAGCAGGTCAGGATTTCATTGAACAGCCGATTCTGAAGAAAATGATTGCTGAAAATGTCAGACATGTTAACGAGACACTGGAGGGATTTGAACAGATCAAACAGTATACGATAATTAATCACAGCTTTACGGAAGAAAACGCTGAAATGACCCCTACGCTTAAACTTAAAAAGAAAGTCATCCTCGAGCATTACAGTGATATGATCGAGAAAATGTACCATCGGGAGTATTAGTTGTTTTCACAAGATAAAAATATGTGATTTATCCAAATCCCGTGTCACAATTCAAGTGATACGGGATTTTATTGCGGTTTACTAAGGTTTGTTCAGGACATTTGGACATATTTCAGATTTGACAATGCAAAATAGTTCTATAAAATTAATGTAACCCGTAATAATGCACAAGAATGTGCACAAGAGGAGGAAGTCCATGTCCGATTTTCGCAGGGATCTGTTAAATCCCAATTTAAAAGATATACTGGAAACCTTTCATATTGATAAGGACTATGTTAATGGAGAGGGGACCACGTTAACAGATTCCAGTGGCATACGATATCTTGATTTTATTGCTCAATATGGTGCGGTGCCGTTTGGCTATAATCCGTCTTTTATCTGGGAAGCGTTGGAAGATGTCAAAAAGCGTGGTCTGCCCAGTTTGGTGCAGCCTTCTTTGCCTGGTGAGGCTTTGCGCCTGGCCAATATGCTGGCCGAATGTTCTCCGGGTGATCTTTGCTATGCAACTTTTTGCCAGAGCGGTACGGAAGCGGTTGAAGCGGCCATTAAACTGGCCCGTTCTGCCACCGGCAGAGAGATCATTATTTCCACCAGTAACAGTTTTCACGGAAAAACTTTAGGCTCCCTTTCAGCGACCGGCAAAGACTCGTATCAGACTCCGTTTCGGGCACCTGCACCGGGTTTCTTAAGGATTCCCTACAACGATATTGAAGCTTTGGAGAAAGCGCTGCAGGATCATACTGAAAATGTAGCGGGATTTATGGTTGAACCGGTACAGGGCGAAGGCGGAATCGTCGTTGCCGCTCCCGGGTACCTGAAAGCTGTTCAGACCTTATGCAAAGCGCATGGGGTAGTTTTTATCGTTGATGAAGTCCAGACTGGTTTGGGAAGGACAGGTAAACTTTTTGCCTGTGAGCATGACAATGTTGAACCGGATGTACTGTTGCTGGCCAAAGCACTGGGAGGTGGACTGCTGCCTATAGGAGTTTGCCTGAGCAGTCCCCGGGTTTGGAATGAAGATTTTGCCATGCTGCACAGTTCAACTTTTGCCAATAACGGCGTTACCTGTGCGGTAGGCATTGCCGTATTAAATAAGCTTATGCAGGATCAGCAGGCGCTGATCGAAGAAGTTCGGCAGAAGGGCGACTATTTGCTGGAACAGATTAAAAATTTGCAGAGTAAATATCCCCAGGCAGTGAAAGATGTCAGAGGTCAGGGACTGATGGTCGGTTTGGAATTTAATGCATTGGATGACTGCGGTTCTTTTGATATGGCCTACCTGGCTGATCAGGGAGGGTTTACGGCTTTACTGAGCGGATTTCTTCTGAATGTATATGGAATTCGTCTGGCTCCTTTCCTGAATAATTCCATGACCTTGCGCCTGGAACCGGCTCTGACCATAACGTATGAAGAGATCGACCGGGTTGTTGCCGCGCTGGATGTATGCTGCCGTATTATGTGTTTGCGTGATTACAGCAAGCTTTACCGTTATTTGATTGGTGATAGAAGTCCGGTGACAGATATTCAGGATTACCGTTCCCAAAGCCGTAAAATCAAATATTCCGTATTAAAACCGGGAGAAAAGGTTGATCATAAATTTGCTTTTATTATTCACTATCCGGCACCGGAAGATGTTGCGCTTAATAACCCTTCATTTGCTTCCATGAGTCGCGATGAGTTATACCGTTTTTTACATTGGCAGAGTCTTACCAAAGATCCAGGTATTGTTTGTCACATGCCGGCCATCAGATCAAAAAACGGTTCGATTGCTGAAGGCTGGATGATCGGGGTGCCTTTTGGAGGTCGCGAAATCATGCAGCTGCCTCATGAGGAAACTGTGAATATGATTGCCCGGGCAGTTGATATGGGCAGGGACTTGGGCGCTGAAATGATCGGACTGGGGGCACTTACTTCTGTTGTAACCAGAGGAGGGCGTTCCGTTACCGGCAGGAATGTTGCCATAACCAGCGGTAACAGTTTTACAACGCTTATGGGTGTCGAGGCACTTTTCCTGGGCGCAGAAAAGATGCACATTGAAACGATTGCTGCCCGCGGTGGGGTAGTCGGAGCAACCGGCTCAATCGGCCGGGCTTGTGCTCTGATGCTTTCAGAAGAATTATGTCAATTGACTTTGTTTGGCAATCCGGATCATCCCACCAGCAGCAATAACCGTCTGCAATCGCTGACCCGTGAGATGTTCTCTTATGCCTGCAGCCGGATGCAAAGCGGAGAATTGAAAGGCGTGAGTCTGTGGCTTTCAAGAGTCATGAATATATTGCGAAACCGCAGTGACGATCAGGCATTTACTTACCTTAACAGTTTGGAAAACCAGGAGTTTTCTTTGCAGTTGATTGATGAAATCTGTGTTTATCTGGAAATTGAAAGTCCAATAAAAATCAGTATAAGTATTCACGATGATCTTCCGGAATGCGATTTAGTGATAGCAACCAGTAATTCACCGGAATATTTGATTTTTGCGGATGACCTTCAATCGGGGGCAGTTGTGTGTGATGTAGCGCGTCCGTCCGATGTTGATCCTTCCGTATATGATCGTGAAGACGTTTTGATATTGGAAGGCGGACTGGTACAATATCCGGATGAAATATGCTTCGGAGCCAATTTGGGCTATCGGGACGGCATCAGTTTGGCTTGCTTATCGGAAACCGTTCTCCTGGCGCTGGAGGGTGAATGCCGTGATATCAGCATCGGGAATAAGCTTTCTCTGGAAACCGTACATTTTTTCCGGAATATTGCCCAAAAACACGGATTCAGTCTGGCAGGATTAAAGATGGGTAATCACGAAATAAATGATGAAGAAATAGAAAAGATATATATGAATTCCCTGCATTTGAAAATGGCGGGAAACATGTAAGGAGGAGAACATGGAGGACTATCAGGATATCAAAATTGCCCGGGATGGAAAATGGTATTTTGGCGATGCAGAAATGTTCAGGCGCAATATTTTACAAATCCTGGCCAGGAATATAAATCGTGATGAGGACGGCAACTATTATATTGAAATGGGTTCAGAGATTAATCCTTTGATTGTTGAAGATGTACCTTTTTTGGCAGTTGGCATCGTCGAAGAAAACGAACAACCAGTGAAGCTGGTTTTTCACGATCTGCAGGAAATGGAACTGGATCATGAATTGAAATTATACATAGAAGATGACGTTCCCTATATCAGCTACCGCTGGGTGGCCGATACCCGTCTGAGCCGTGGAGTATATTGGAAGCTCAGCGATTACTTCGATTTTCGCGATGACGAGATATTCATCGTACCGCCTTTGGCCGGCAAAGACCAGACGGATAACCAATAGCTATACAGAGCGTCAAAAAAGGTGAATAGCTGCGTTATGCCAAAAGCCCGTTCAGTCGGCGTACCATATGTACGCCTCAATCACGGGCTTTTTGCAAGCCTTGCTCTTCGCCTTTTTTGCTCGCTCTTTTGATTTACTTTATTGACAGTTTGAGGAGGACATTATACATATAATGTCCTCCTTTTTTGTCATTATAACCGGCTGATTTCTGCCGGCCGAAAACGGTTTTCCGGTACAGCCAGGGCTGTTTTTATGCCGTCCAACATTATTTCCCGGTCTTCCGGCAGACGGCCTGAGATATTCCAATAATTTGAGACATGGTCGCTTAACACGTAACTGCCCTCGCAATGCAGATTGCTTATTAGCAGACCGATTTCCTGCAGGGCCTCGTGAGGGCTTAACAGTTCAAAGCTTCCCTGTTTGTATTCATCATAAATGGGAGTGCCCGGTACGGGAACAAAAGTCCGCAAACGGATGAAATCCGGAGAAAAAGCAGACAATACCCGGGCACTTTCCAGCGCATGTTCACGCCATCTTTCCTTGCCGCCAATCCCGACCAGATAATATTCACTGGTATCGATTCCTACTTTTTTCAGCTTCAAACCGGCTTCAATGATCTCGGCGGCAGTTGTTCCCTTGTGGATTCTTTGCAGTGTCACATCGTCACCACTTTCCATTCCGGTATGGATTCTGCTCAATCCGGCGTCTTTTAATTGCTGCAATTCCTCGACGCTTTTTTTGTTTACAAATCGGGCAGATCCGTATACGGTGATGCGCTGCAAATGGGGGAATAGCTCCCGGGCATAAGTAATAATTTCTACCAACTGAGCTGTTTTCATGATTATGGTGTTGCCGTCAGGGAAAAACAATGACTCAACGAATTCTCCATAGTATTGACGAGCAGCAAGCAGGTCTTCCTTTATCTCCTCGACTGGTCTGATCTTAAAACGAGACTCTTTATACATAGAACAAAAACTGCACTTGTTATGGGGACAGCCTATAGTGGCCTGGATCAAGAGGCTGTTGGCTTCACTGGGCGGGCGGTAAACAGTTCCTTCGTAACGCATGGGGGATACTCCTTTCGGCAAATATTACATAATGTCATAAGTATTGCAAATTGTTGAAGAAAATTCTGATCAGGGAGAGCGTTAGCGAATTAAATTTGTTACTAAAACGGCAAATTCGGTAAAAATTATTTGTTATTTGGACAGAAAATAGATATATTAAATATAATATACCATTACCAGTGCCATGTTTCCAGAATTATAAGCAAAGATATGTGAGGTAAGAGGATGGAAGTAAAAGTATTGATAGTGGATGATGATGAACGGGAAAGAATCGTACAGCGCTATATTCTTGAGAATATAAAGGATGTTGAGATCGTCGGAGAGGCTGTCAATGGTCTGGACGCTTTATTGCTCTGTCAGGAAAAGAAAATCGATCTGGTTTTATTGGATATAAAAATGTCTGAAATGAATGGTTTTGAAACAGCCAATAAATTGATTCAGCTTAAGAATCCGCCGTTGTTTGCTTTTATAACCATGAACAGGGACATGGCGGTAGATGCGTATGAGCTTGGCGCAATCGATTATATTGTCAAGCCGGTTGAGCAAAATCGGATTGACAAAACGATTATGCGAACCAAGGCACAAATTGCCCATCGACATTATATTGATGAATTGGTCAATCATAAATTAAGAGAACGCATTGAAGATGTTTTGGATAGGTATAAAACTCAGGAACAATACGCCAAAAAGCTTCCGGTACGGGAAAAAGGGAAAGTTGTACTGCTAAAACCGGAAGATATTGTTTTCTGTGAAAGTCAGGGCAAAAAGGTGCTTATAAGTACTGTGAATGAAGGTTATCTAAGCAGTTATACGCTGAACGAATTGGAAAATCGTCTTGACCAAAGCTATTTTTTCAGAGCTCATCAAGCTTTTATTGTAAATTTGAATTTTATAAAGGAAATCATAAATTTTGGAGAGGGCTCTTATTTACTGAAGATGGAATTTTCACAAAAAAACATCATCTTAAGCAGATCCCGGGCTAAAAATCTACGTGAAAAATTGGGGATCAGCTAAACAAGACAGACAGATTGCCCTTCCTTTAAGAATATTCGAAAAAACTACCATTCAGGAAAAAAACCAAGCTTCTCAGGCAATAATTTGTGCAGTTCAGGGGTATGTAAGAGAACTGCTCAGGGGCTTTGGATATGCTTTCTTATCCTCATCTTATGGCAAAAACTAATTGTCCCTTAAATAGGCCAATGATTAAATAAACTGCTACAAATTATCCGCTTATTTCAACAAATTATTATAAACAAGAGAAATTAATCACAATTTAGTATATAGTTATAAGGGGATAAACTACGTTATTAATAATTGAGGAGGAAAGGAGTTATTGCTGAGGCTGGTTTGCTTCATTTGTGTTTAGTTGACCTGGGCGTAAATAAGGGTGGAACTGATTCAATGGATTGTAGCCAGCATTTAATTAAATAATAAATGGATGAGACAAGCTAAACAATTACAATCTTGCAACTTGGTAAGATAGGAGGAATGTAAATGATTCCATTTTCAAAGCTCGAAAGATATGAGGGAAACGAAGCCCTTTTTGATTTGGTAACTATGTCAATCGTATCCTCATTGGTTGGAGAACCCCTTCACATCCATGCCGAAGGATTAAGAGGGACCGGAAAGACTACCATTATGAGGGCAGCCCGTGGTATCGTTCCTAATATAACAAGAATTAAAAACTGTGTATATAATTGTGATCCGGAGAATCCGCATTGTCCGCATCATCGCCATTTGAGTCCGGAAGAAGTTGCTGCCATCGGAGTGGAGGATGTTCCCATGCCGTTTTTGGAGATATCCCATTCCGCCAAGGTCGGCACCATAGCTGGCAGTATTGATCTGGCCCGTCTGACTGATACTGCTCATCCGGAAGCACAATTGCTGCCTGGTATTATTCCGCAGGCGCATCGCGGTATTATTTTTATTGATGAAATAAATCGTTTGGCTGATACTTCTCCTGAAATTACTGATATTCTACTGGATGTAATGGGCAACAAACCAGGTCATTTACAGATAGAAGAAGCCGGATTGCCGGTTGTGGACGTTGAAGTGAGTGTTTCGGTCTGGGCGGCTTCCAACCCGGATGAAGATCCAGGTCCATTGGAAGAAATAAGAAGACAGCTGTCTGACCGTTTTGACATGGTTTGTTATATGGGTCGGCCTACGTCAGTGGATGTATTGTCTCAGATGCTGAAGGAAAATTCTCATTCCCAGAAAATCAAAAAAGATAAAGAAGCGGCTAATCTTAGTCCCAGTGATAAAGACCAATTATACCGGCAAAATATAATCAAATGGGGCAATCAATACGAAAAAGCTGATCTGCCTGATTTTTTACGTAATTATATCGCTCGTCTTTATGTCAAGCATAACCTTGAAAGTATCAGAGCAATTGAAGCCATGCAACAGGGAGCGGTGTTATACAGCACCATTAAGAACCGGGATCAAGCCATGATCAGCGACGTTACCCATATGATACCGCAGGTATTGAAACACCGTGTTGATGGGGATACTTTGATTAAAATGATCAATGATGTTGATGTCAGGGGCTCCCGGGATGGCATACTCAACTTCAAAAGCAAAAAGAATACTCCTGAGAAAAAGAAAGAAGATACCGAGTATTTTAATACTGCGGGACGTCCGCTCAAGGATATTGGCCGCAATGAATTGATCAATACAGAAAAGACGCTTGCCCCTAAAGAAGGTTAATATGAGGTAATAGTCTTATGGATAACGGCTCCGGCAACATCAGCAAAGCTACTTCGGTAGGCAATTATTTGAATCTTTATCTGGGCCAGAATCAGGGCGTCAGACTTGGTGACAGCATTGTGGTCAGCCGCAAGGCTCATGCGCGTATGCCTGAAAAGGTCATCAAAGGACAGATAAAAATTCTTATCAATAAAGATGCCGGCAAGACTTATCTTGATTTTGTGGATGTAGACCAGGTCGTTCATATCGATGTTTATCACAAAGACGGTGAGATAGACCCACGGTTTGTGGCTAAAAGTATTTTTTGGGCATTGGAAGATCATTTATTGGAAGAAGAACCTCAGCTCAAATATGCTGAAGATGAGAGATTCAGAATTGTGGCTGAATATGCCAACAAGATCTATATAACAACAAATGGAGGCAAAGGCCTTCTCTATGATCTTTTTCAGGAAAAAGTGAGTCCTTACAGTGAAGGTGAGGATGGATTCGATCATGTGCATGTCCTGGCCCGCTTTAACCGTGATGAATATGCTTTGATATATGTCATTGGCGAAGCGGTTGAGTCGTCCATCCTGGCTTCGGATGTAAAACTGGCCAAAGTCCGCAATATTTCCCACGGCAAAGAAAAAAAGCAGGAAGAAAATTTTGCCGGCAACATGAAATTGCCATGGAAGAAGTTTAAAGGACGAATGGCTTCCCAGTTGCCGGATAAAGAAAATGTCAATGAACTGATTATGAAGCTGGCTGAGAAATTCGGCGGTGTAGAAGAAATTGAAGACTGGATGGATTGTTATTCCACCAATATTTTTAAACGTAAAGGGGTGGAATACCAAAAAAAAAAGTGGGGCGACGTGGAACATTATGTCGAGCAGCTTGAAGAATTAGGCATTATTGAACCAGGCCTTACCGGACGAAAACTCAGCAAACGCGGCATTATTCTGCATGATTATATCATCAAGCACAAGATAGAACTGGAAACTGAGATCAGACGCAATATGCGCAAGGTTCCTGGCGGTGGAGCCAACCGTTTTCGTAAATACGGCAAAAGTGAGAGAAAGAACTCGCAGGTGGAATTCACCAATTATAATCGTACCGTAAACAACTCGGAAAAAAATTGGTCGGGTAATCTGGCTGTGCCTGAAACGGTTATTCAAGCCAAAAAGAATAATTTCCTGCGCGGTGACAAGCATTTTACCCTGCAAAAAGAAGATCTGCATTTCTATGACAAGAAAACTTACGTGCCTATAGATATATGTCTGTTGATTGACTCCAGCGGCAGTATGGCCGGGGAAAAAAGGCAGGCAGCCTGTTTCCTGGCAGAACATCTGCTGCTCAGCGGCAAGGAAAAAATCGCCGTGGTAACTTTCCAGGAGCATTCCAGTGAGGTCGTTGTGCCTTTTACGCGCAATCAAAAAATATTGAGCAGAGGCCTGGCAACCATTAATC
>Ga0209340_1001661_pt1 | contig 14934 bp, 12 predicted proteins | sample EPASupsiteSAE323_FD_187266 | JGI IMG/M metagenome (GOLD analysis project Ga0209340, IMG submission 187266) | Bioremediated contaminated groundwater from EPA Superfund site, New Mexico - Sample SAE3-23 (SPAdes) (version 2) | ecosystem: Environmental > Aquatic > Deep subsurface > Groundwater >... | reverse complement strand
CCAACTTCACTGCAATGATGGCAGCTCCTGGAAAAACACTTCCCGAACTGCTCGTAACCGTTGCACTGGGAAATGGATTTATCCTGACGGCCATGCTGTGGGGAGCCTTCGTCGCAGAATTGATCGACCGCAAAATCAAAAGAGCAGCCTTCTATTTAATTATATGTGCAGTACTGACTTTCTTCGGGATTATCCACTCCGCTATACCTGACGGGAGTATGTATTTTCCGTGGAATCTACCCGCTAATGCAGCGCATATACCTTACCAATTTACTGCGTCTTATATTGTACTTGCACTCATTCTTTTCGGTCTGTCATTTACACGCGAAAGCAGAGAACCCCTGGCAGAACATATTCATTAAGATTTTTATTGTGACTTAGATGCCCAGAGCCCGCGGATATCAAGTACCCGCGGGTTCCGGGCTCCCAAAAATTTCTGTATCACTCCCCTGAAGATTTATTTAAATAGATGAATTTTAATATTTCTTGCAAAAGATAGACAAATCACCTCGAATCAAAACAAAAAGCAGGCAACAAGCAAAACCGTTTTCTAATTGAGTTTCGCGAGTTTATCCACTGTCTGATCGAGGAGCTTATTATTGTTAATTAACGTTAATGAAAACCCTGCCAATTCGGAAGTGAATTTCTTGATGAGTTTATGGAATTCAGGATTATGCTTAAACCCGTTAATCTTCTCAGTAATCCGCTTGATCTTCTTTTCACTCTCATTGAAGATTTTTTTGTATTTTCTTGCCCGGGCATCTTCCCTGAAAATACTGGAAATAAAATCATCCTTCTGGACAAAAATAAGATACATCAACGCATGAGCCTTATGAAGAACATCGAAATTCTCTTCTTTCAATTCTTTTGCAAAACTGCGAGGCAAGCCTTTGTGGGTCTCAAAAAAATCGATAAGCTCTTTTTTCTCCGGTTTTTTAACATGAGGGACATGAGGCCATTTGTCCAGGAGTTTTTCCCAGCGATAAGGTTCGGACAATAAGAACCGGGCAACAGCAAAACAAACGGGATGAAAATCCTCATCCGCAACCGGGATAAAATCATGAAGCGATTTTAAGTGATCTTCCAAAAAAACCAAAAAATCTTCATACGTTTTCATTTTAATCCTCCAACTCAAGAGCGGCTAAGAACGCTTCTTGCGGTATATCAACCTTTCCGATACGTTTCATCCTCTTTTTCCCTTTTTTCTGTTTATCGAGGAGTTTCATTTTCCGGGATATGTCACCACCGTAGCATTTCGCAAGGACGTTCTTCATCAAAGGTTTGACAACCGTTTTCGCAATAACCCGTTTCCCGATGGCCGCCTGGATATTCACTTCGAACATCTGCCGCGGGATTACGGATTTCATCTTGGATGTCAACTGGCATCCGACATGATATGCATTATCTTTATGAACAATCAACGATAATGCATCCACAGGCTGCGAATTGATTAAAATGTCAAGCTTAATCAACGATGACTCCCTATATTCTTTAATTTCATAATCAAAAGAGGCATACCCCTGGGATAACGATTTTAATTTATTAAAGAAATCATAAAGGACTTCGGCGAGAGGGAGTTCATAAGTAAGATGAATCCGTTGAGCACTGATATAATCCATCTTTTTATGAATACCTCGCCTGCTTTGCAGCAACTTGATAATATTACCGAGATATGTGTCGGGCGTTAAAATAATGGCCTGGATAAACGGTTCTTCGATATGTTTGATGTTCTGGGGAGGTGGAAGTTGCGAAGGTGATTCGATTTCCAGGACTTCGTCTTTTGTCGTAATAATCTTGTACCGCACCGAAGGAGCAGTAGAAACAATCGATAAATTATATTCGCGTTCCAACCTTTCCTGGACAATTTCCTTGTGAAGCAATCCCAGGAATCCACATCTAAAACCAATTCCCAATGCGGGTGACGATTCGGGTTCACATGTCAGAGCCGAATCATTCAACGCGAGTTTTTCAATTGATTCACGCAGTTCGATATGGGTGGTTCCTTCACTGGGATAAAAGCTGGCGAAAACCATTGGTTGAGGTTCTTTAAAACCTGGAAGAGGTTCGACAGAATTTTCTCTGGCAAGAGTAACCGTATCCCCGATTTTGACTTCGGAGATTTTTTTAATACTGCCTATCAGGTAACCGACTTCGCCCGCAGATAACTGGGTTAGTGGTTTGGGTTTCGGTGTATTCACACCGAGTTCGGTGATTTCATATTCGGCACCGTTGGATAGAAACTTGATCTTATCTCCTTTCTTTAAAACGCCATCGATGATACGGGCAAGGATAACAACGCCGCGGTAAGAATCAAACCAGGAATCGAAAATAAGGGCTTTTAAAGGTTTATCGGGATTTCCTTCCGGGGGAGGAATCCGTTCGATAATTGCAGGAATAATCTGGTCGATTCCCAGCCCGGTTTTTGCACTTACCTTCAAGGCTTCATCGCGGCTAATGCCGATACTGTGTTCCATCTGGTCGAATGATTTTTCCAGTTCCTGGTTAACCAGGTCGATTTTATTCATAACCGGGATCAGGACAAGGTCATTTTCGACTGCCAGGTAAGCGTTCGCAACGGTTTGAGCTTCGACGCCCTGTGTGGAATCGATAACAAGTAGTGCGCCTTCACATGCTGACAGTGAGCGGGAGACTTCATAATTAAAATCGATATGGCCGGGGGTGTCTATCAGGTTTAATAAATACTCCTGGCCGTTTTTATCGGTATAATTCAAACTGACGAAATGAGACTTAATCGTTATGCCCCTTTCACGTTCGAGGTCCATTGAATCCAGTAACTGGTCGTGCATTTCCCGTTTGGAGATCGCATTCGTCGCTTCAAGCAAGCGATCCGAAAGCGTTGTCTTTCCATGATCTATATGGGCAATAATCGAAAAATTACGTATATGTTTCATATTTCTATTTGTTTACTCCAATGCTGAAATATCTTAATCTATTTCAATAATTTTATTTTAATGGTTTACTATCTTTTGAAGATTCATCATCCGGTTTATCCGGTGAACCTTTCACTGCACCTTTGAAGTTCATAATTGCTTCGCCCAGACCTTTTCCAAGTTGGGGAAGTTTCTTCCCGCCAAATAATATTGCAACTACCAGCACAATAATCATTATTTCCCAAAAACCAAGATTACCAAACATTTTTATCTCCTTATACATCGATTGCGTTCTCGATAAGAACAATTGAGTATATATCGTAGCTTATCGATTTTACCACACCTGGAAATTGATTGTAAAGCTTTATGAACAGGAAGTCAAGAGGTATGAGAAAATCGTACCGGGCTCTCTCGATAAATATTCCGTTGCCTGGAAAATTAATTATACCATCTTTTGTATTTTGAATAAAGTGCCGGGGGTCAAGAAAAAAATCAAATACATTGAATTTTCAGAATAAAAAAAATATTTGAATGACTTTGATATCAAAGGTAATCGGATGTCCTGGCATGGGGAATGCTAAAAAAAATATGGCAAAAACGATTTTAATCATTGATTTTAGGGGAAAAATTTAGTAAAATAAGGTTTATTTTTCGTTTAGGAGGAATTCAACGTGTCTAAAGTATGTGAAGTTTGTGGAAAAGAGCCTTTATATGGGCATAATGTTAGCCATTCTCATAAATTAACCAATCGTAGATGGTTACCGAATCTCCAGAAGATTAAAGTAAGAATTGGTGATGGTTCGCGAAAACTGAGAGTTTGTACAAACTGCATTCGTTCCAACCGGATTGAAAAAGCGGTATAAATATTAACGAGTGGATATGTCGACCATTCCGGGCGATTATTCCCAGAGAAAGAGAGTCGGTATTATCGGCGGCAGCGCCCCTGATGTGTTGTCGCTGAAAAATGCCGAACGTATGGGTGAATTAATTGCACGAAAAGGTTATATTCTTGTTAATGGCGGAATGAAAGGGGTTATGGAAGCCTCTGCAAAGGGTGCCAAATCCGCTAATGGTTTCGTTATCGGTATATTACCGGGAAAATCCCGGGATGAAGGAAATTCGTTTACCGATATCGCAATCCCTACCGGTTTGGGTTATATAAGAAATCCGATGGTTATCTTGAACTCCGATATTCTTGTTGCAATTGACGGCAGCTATGGTACATTATCCGAAATCGCTTACGCTAAAATTTTCAATCGAGTGGTTTTTGGTTTGAATACATGGAATATCGATGGAGTTGTCCCTTTATCTTCCCCTGAAGAAATAATCGAACGCATTCATTTGTATTTTAATAATCAATAAAACGGGGTTTTTTTCAATTTGAGTATCGCTTATAATTACAAGATAATTATTCATTTTGATGGAACCCGATACTGCGGCTGGCAATACCAGGCTCCCCCTTTAAAAACAATCCAGGGAGAATTGATCCGCGCATTAAAAGTCATTGCCAAGCAGCGTATCGTGGTAACAGGTTCGAGTCGCACCGATGCCGGAGTTCATTCTACCGGTTTAACTGCCAATTTCCATTTGAGAATTCGCATCGCTCCCGAATCCATGATTAAGGCCCTTAATTCACTCCTCCCAGAAGATATCCGAGTCGCAGATTGTGAAATCGTCAATAAATCTTTCAACGCACGTTTCAGTTCTGTTATGAAGACTTATGTCTACCGGATTTTTTTCGGACAGGTTTGCTCTCCTTTTGTTGTCAGGTATGTTACCCATATCCCCTACCCTCTTGATTTACGAAAAATGAGGAAAGCAGTCCCGTACTTTATCGGCGAAAAAGATTTCAGTTCTTTCACTTCCGATGATCCGGAAAAAAACCGCTTGAGAAGTGTTTCAGATTTTAAGATGCGTGTGAAAGGGGAAGAAATTATTTTCACGATAACCGGGAAGAGTTTCCTCCGGTATATGGTTCGGAATATTGTTGGAACCATTATCGATGTCGGAAGAGGAAAGATTAACGTGGAAGATATTCCTGCTATTTTTGAAGCAAAGGATCGGAAGCGCGGCGGGCAGACAGCGCCTCCGGGTGGATTGACACTTGCCAAAGTTGAATACTTTGGTGATTTCACTCTCCAAACAACTGAAGAAGAACAACCTGTTTTGCCACTCACTGTGGAAGACACAGAGAGTGAAGAGAGAAGTGTGAAGGGTGAAAAGGAAGAGATAGTTTTGGGTTGATTCCGTTAATACTTAATAATTTTCAATTAATAATTTACCATTTCCAGGATCCAAAGCTCGCGTCAGCTTTATCGCCTGGGGTGCTAACCCCCTCATTTGCCGAAGAGAGAGAATCGCGATTTCTTTTCTTTTTTTTCTTTTCCTTTATCTTTTCCTATCTCTTTGATTGCCTTTGCGGCCAGGGTATGATCGGGATTAATTGCCAATACTTTTTTGAAACAAGCTTCTGCGTTGTTAATCATATTTTCGCTGCGGTAGAGTTCTCCGAGGGCGAAGAGGGGTTGGGTATTGTGGGGTTCCAGTTCTGAAGCTTTTTTTAGATGTGTTTCAGCTTTGGAACGTGTTTCAGGGGTTTGAGAGAGGCACAGCCCCAGGAGATAGAAATATCCCGCTTTAGTATTATCGTTTGAAATCGAAGTTTCAAGGAGAGCGGCTGCTTCCCTGAATTTATTTTGTTTGAACAATGTATTTGCTTTCTGGTAGAAGAAGCGGGCTTTGGATGCTTTATCTTCCTGCCCTTGCAGGGAACGACCGAACTGGGAACGCTGCGAATCGTATTCTTTTCGTTTCCCCGGGTCGTTCAATACGGAAAACGCTGCGCTGATTTCCCCGAATACTGCATTCGCTTTATCCATCAAACTCGAACCTGTTTCGGCATTAATCCGGTCCGGGTGAAATTTTTGCGAATACTCGATATATACTTTTTTGATTTCTTCGATACTTGCATTCGGTTGAACGCCAAATAACCGGTAATAATCAATCTGTTCTCCTTTGAATTGATCTAACCGGTCATACATCTCTTTCAGTTCTTCGAATCCTTCCTCTTCCGGTTCTGTTGTTTCTTCCTGGATGGAATTTTTTTCGATTTCCACCGATTCGATAGGTTTTACATCATCCACTTGTTCGAACCGTTCAATATTTTCATCCTGTTCAAGTGTTTCGATTGGTTCGGGTTGTTCGATCTCGTCGGGTGGTTTAAAATAATCCGGTTTTACAAAAACATCATCGTCTGAGCTGTATTTATCTTCAGCCTGGGGATCGATGAAATTCACGATATCCAGTAGATAGAAAGTAACGATATCTTTCCAGAAGATGTGTTCCGGCACTCGTACTTCCGATACCAGGTCTTTGATCGGTATATTGGAATAACTCGAAAGCTGGTTATGAAAATCGATTTGCGCTTCTGTCAAAACTTTTCGTACTGCTTCGGGGATTAAGAGGGTTACGGGGATACAGGAATCGAATTTCTGGGTATAGAAAGATATATCGTTCATATATCGGATACCGTGAACGATTACTTCCTGGAGTTTGACTTTGACACCTAATTTTTCTTGTTCCTCGATCTCTTTTTCAGTAAATTCCCAATAGCCGTTTTCCAGGGAGAAGAGGGAGCCTGAGATTGTTTTTACCTGGGTTTGGAGGGCCGGGAAGATATCTTTCACATCCAGTTTGAAAAGTTCCATGAGGATTTCACCGATTCGTTTCGGGGAAGGGGATTCGGATTGGATTTTCAAAGCTTCTTCCAGTTGGGAACGGGTAACCAGGCCTTCCGAGATCATGATTTCACCAAGGCGTTCGTGTTCTTCGGAGGTTTTGACATATACCGGGTTTCCATTCGAGAAGTATACACGTTTCCAGGTATCGCCGGACATTACCAGCAAGAACCCGGATTTCTTTTCATTTAGCATCTTCTTAAAAAGAAGTGGTATCGGGTAAGATTTTACATCGTTTGCCATAGTATTTTATTATCGCATTTTTGAATATCGGTTGTCAATCGACAAAAATAAAATTTGAAGTTTATACATTATTTACACAACGCTCCATAGATTATGAATTATGGACCGGTGCTTTACTTTTTTTATTTTTCTTATAAATTGAATTGTTTGTCCCGTTTCTTTACTCCGAGAACCAGGCTTTGACACAGATTGACAATGAAACAACAAGTCAGAAAAGAAATTTATTCAATAGAGCGTCCGTAGGACTCCTCTACCTGAATAGGTCTTATTTTTCTAAAATGTAAATTGCTGAGAAGCAATTGATATTCTTGACTTTTGAATTAAATTGAAGTATCTTACTATCATGACGACAAAAATTAAACTATTTATACTGATCGGTCTTCTCCTGGTAATGGCATCATTTGGATTAAAAACATGGATAAGTATGAATGAACCTGGAGAGAGCGAATTAATAAAAGCCAATCTCGCAAAAGAAAAAGAACTCGCAAAACAGGGAATGAGTACACCTGAAAGCCGTGTCGCAAATTTCATATTATCGGTAAGAGGGAAAGGCATAGGCACCCTTTTGGATACTCAGCTTCCGTTGTTGGGAGACCTGAATGATTCCAGGATAATATATCCATTGATTCGTGCTCTGGATGACCCGGAATCAATAGTACGAGCACTTGCGGTTTTCGCGTTGGGTAAAACCAGGAATCCTCGTGCATTTAGACCGCTGCTGGCCATGTTAGAAAGAAGAAAAACCCTGGATTATGCTTCTGTTTTGGCAGCCGAAGCACTGGGACATTTTAACGACCTCCGTGCAGTCGATCCTTTAATCGATGCGGCAAAAGATAAAAATTATAAGATGCGCGCCCAGGCGACACTCAGCCTGGGAAGACTGAAAGCAGAAAAAGCAGAATCCCTGATAAGACAAAACCTGGAAGACCCACGCCCGTTTGTTCGTCTTAACGCCGCATTCGCCCTGGAAGCCATGCAAATCCCCGACCTGGCACAATGCATACTCTGGGCACTTAAAAAAGAAAAAGACTTTACGAATCAATTTTCCTTTATTAATATCCTGGGAAACGCAAAGGATCCTGTTGCGATTCAACCTTTATTAGAGATCTTAGCAACTTCTCCGAACAGGAATGCCCGGATTAATGCGATAGCTGCATTCGGACAAATTGATGATCCTTCGGCTGTAGATCCGCTTGAGACTGCTATGGAACAGGAGAAAGACCCTGAATTGAAAGACTTAATCGCCAATGCAATACGTTTTTTGAAAAGAAACAGGGAAAATGAAGTAGTCATACATTCCGAACCTAAAGTATTATATTTGAAATGAAAGGCCCAAATCCAGTCTTAACTCTCATAACCAACCGAGCGATACCGGTGATCCCGGGTTAATTGAATTTTCTATTTATTTGTGGTATAAGTATAATATGGAATATGCAAAAAAAGAACGAATCGGAAATCCCGACCTGTTTATAGGTCGCAAAACGGAAATGGAGTATTTTCTTAAATGGATCGATGAAATCAAAAAAATGAACTCTCAAAGTTCAGCGATCCTGGCACGGCGTAAAATGGGAAAAACTGCCATGATGGAACGCCTGTTCAATATTACCTTTCACAAAAACAACGGAGTAATCCCCTTTTATTATGAAGTGAGAGAAGAGAAAATGTGGGTCGTGGATTTTTGCAGGGAATTTTTCCTCGATTTTATCTACCAGTATGTCGCATTCAAAACCAGGAAAACAGAATACCTCCAAATGGGAAGAAAAGCAACATACAAAGATGCAATAAACGTTGTTCGAGAAGAAAAACTCGAATACCTCGAAGATGTAATCCAGGGTGTTTCCAATCTCGCTGACGAGAGCGAGGGGCTCCTGTGGAGTTTTGTACGCGATATCCCCAAATCCGTTGCTGAAGGAAGAGACGAATTCATCGTGCAGTTCATCGATGAATTCCAATTCCTGAATTCGATGATTTACTACGATAAAGAGATGACACGCCTTAAAGACGATACCGCCAGTCCTTATCTCAGCACTGCCGAAAGTAAAGTGGCTCCCCTTCTCGTTTCAGGCAGTTGGGTCGGATGGCTGCGTACCATTATTGGACGCATGACCGCTCGATTCGTTTATGAACCCCTCCCTAATCTATCGGAAAATGAAGCGTATGAAATGATATTCAAATATTCTCAAATCCTCGATATTCCCGTAACCGAAGAAGTCGCGTATTTAATGAGTTCTCTTGTTGAAGGAAGTCCCTTTTATATCAGCTCCATCATGCGTTCCCGTTATCCTGGAAAAGATCTAACAACCATTAACGGCCTGCTGGAAACCATCGAATTCGAAACCCTGGACGATCAGGGGCGAATCAAATTTACATGGATGGAATATATCACAGGTGCATTTCCCCGGATAAACGACCGCAACACCAAGAATATCGTCCTTTATCTCTGTAAAAACAGAGACCGCGAAGTCACACGAAAAGAAATCATGGACGATTTGAAACTCGATATGACCGACTCCGAACTCGAACTCAAACTCAAAGCTCTCGTTAAAAACGATATTATCTTACAAGGTCAAACCAATTTCCGCTACCGGGGAGTAAAAGATAATATTTTCGATAAAGTATTTCGTGGTATATACCAGGATGAAATTGAAAATTTCGATATAAAAGACATAAAAACAGAATACGAGCAATCGTTAAAAGGATGGAAGCGTAAATACAAGCGTTTGCAGGGAAAATACAACTATCAGAAAGGGTATTTCGCGGAATTTGCCATTTACAATCAATTGAATATCCATGGACTTGAGAAAAACACTTTGTTGAAATCGATTACGCGGTATTTACCGGAAGATTTTAGTTTTTGCGAATATACCAGCGTATGGCGATACGATTGCTCACCGGAATATTCCCAGCGATTCAATATCGACATCCTGGCCCGCGCTAAAGATCCTTCCGATTATACCATTATCGGTGAAGTCAAATGCAGAGATGCAAAAAAATTCTCGACAGATGAAGTCCTTGCATTTGAAACCAAATATATTAAATTGAAAAACGCCGAAAAAATCGAACGGACCATTGGATTTATATTTTCCCGGTGTGGGTTTACCGAAGAAGCGGAAGCGCTCTGCCGCGAAAAGGGTTTCGCATGCAGCGAAGATGAAAGATGGCTGTAATCGCTGAGATAGTAAGCGATCGAATTTGACTACCCAATCAAAGGAAAACTCACGGAAGAATCCGGCAACTATTCGGATATCAAAATCGCACGCGCAATCCATAACCGACAGGGAAAAGAGGTGGGAATATACCATGTGTTCCTGCACATGAGCTAAAGGTATTAACCACAGATGAACACAAATAAACACAGATAAGATATACACAGATAATCGGAAGTTTTTTGCGTGAAAACCTTCCTTGAGGATTTGAAAACGCTTCATTTTTGCATGAAAACGGAGTCCATTTTCAAAACAACCCCACGCATTTTCATGAAAAAACCTTTCGTTTTCATGAAAACGGGGTCCATTTTCACTGCAACCCGGGGCATTTTCATGAAAATGAAATCCATTTTCAAAGCAACCTGGCGTATTTTCATGAAAAAACTCTCCATTTTCATAAAAATGGAATTCCTTTTCAAAACAAAGCCTCTTACCTTCAAATATATATTTCCCGTATCAGAAAAAACCGAGTTGACGAAAACCGATTTTAGAGGTATAGTTATTTCTTTTGAAAAAAAAGGACGAAAAGATGACGGGTAAAATGAAACAAATCGCGGCAGGCTCAGGCTTGATCGCAATTGCAATATTTGTTAGCCGGTTCCTGGGACTGCTCCGTGAAGTAGTAATCTCTTCCCGCTTCGGAGCACAAAACATAACCGATATTTACCAGGCCTCTTTCATGATCCCGGATATGCTGAACTACCTCCTGGCAGGAGGCGCATTCAGCATCGTCCTTATCCCTATGCTATCCAAATACATCACCGAAGACGGGAAATCCTCTTTCCCCAAAATCAATGAAAAAGGCCAGGAAATATTCTCGGCTATCTTTACCCCTTTCACAATCATTATTACTTCCCTGACCATAATCGCTCTTATCCTCACTCCTTTCTTTACTACATTACTTTTCCCGAAATATACAAAAAACCCAATTCAATTTTTACTCCTGGTTCGCTTAACTCGCATCGTATTACCAGCGCAAATCTTTTTCATGACAGGTGGATTAATCAATGCAGTACTACGCGCACGCGGGGATTTCAGGGGAAATGTATGGGGCCCGATTATTTATAACCTTGGAATTATCGCCGGAGGCTTTTTCCTCGCACGGTTCATGGGAATCGAAGGATTAAGCCTGGGTGCCCTGACAGGTGCAATCCTTGGACCTTTTTTTATCTGCTTCTGGCTGGCCCGTCACTCGATCGAATATAAACTCTCCCTGGATTTCAAATCCCCGGAACTTAAAGAATACCTGAAACTGACTATCCCTTTAATGGTAGGGGTATCATTATTAACAGTAGACCAACTCTTAATACGTTTTTTCGGAGCACGCGCAGGTATCGCTGAAGGGACAATCTCCTGCCTGAACTACAGCCGCACAATTATGCTGATCCCGATCGGACTGGTAGGCCAGGCTGCAGGACAGGCATCCCTCACCTATCTTTCCCACCTCTGGCAACAGGGACAAAAAAAAGAATTCACGATTACCCTCAACCAGACAATGCGCGCAGTGATCTTCCTTTCCTTTATATTCGCAGGAGGGATTTTCTTACTGGCTAAACCAATCGTCACCCTGGTGTTCTTCCGAAAAGCATTTACGATTGCAAACAGTCATTACACCTCCGAATTACTGCGTTACATCATCTTCGCGGTTCCACCTTTCGCAGCTCTCCAAATCCTTGTAAACGGCTACTATTCACGTAAAAACACACTTCGCCCGATGGTGGTATCTTCGATATGTACAGTAGCTTCTTTCTTTGTTTATTACATGTTCAGCGAACGGTTCAAAGGTCCGGGAATTGCGATCGCTTCGCTCGTCTGTTTCTGGATACTTTTCCTGGTCACATTCGCCGACTACTATTACAGGTACAGCGACGAAGAACACATCGATATTAAATCCTACCTCTCAACAGGTATAAAAAGCTTTCTATCAGTATTATTTGCCCTGTGCATTACATACGTCCTGTTTGAAAACCCTGGCGTAATTCATTTCAACCCGGACAAAAAATGGGGCGCAGGATTACTGATCGGTTTTGCAGGTGCATGCTATACGGGTTTGGTTATTGGGGCATCGATGCTGATGGGCGGAGACGAAGCGGATACATTGAAACGGTTATTGAAAAAAATAATAAGGAAGATAATAAGGTAATAAATTCGGGTCAAACTTCCTAAATAAACTCTCCCAGGAAAATATTTTTTTTGATAATAAAAATACCCTCCCAAAGACGGTTGTGGGATGCTTCATTTGAAGGTAATTCATTGAATAAAGAATTAGAATTACCTCATTTTATTTGATTTTGTCTTGACTTCCTAAAAGGAATAATGTATAATTTAACTTCAAAACTGTACAAGTCAGTAAGTATAGGTGGTAAGCTTTATTAAGTACGAAGTGATTTTTCTATTTTTAACGTCTTTCTACCTCATATTTACTCTAATTATAAATATCTATTGGAGGTAGAAAACCATGGCAAAAGGAAAAGTCAAATGGTTCAATTCACAAAAAGGTTACGGATTCATCGAAATGGATAACGGAAAAGATATTTTCGTTCATCACAGCGAAATCCGCCAGGACGGGTTCAGGACTTTAGACGAAGGTCAGTCTGTTGAATTCGAAATCCGCAAGGGTCAGAAAGGCGAACACGCCGCTAACGTAACCAAGATCTAGTTTAAATCCATTTTAATCTAGTTACCACGTAAAAGGGCCTTAATTCCAAACTTGCTTTGGGATTAAGGCCCTTTTCACATATACACAAATTTCACCCCACCAAAAAACGATATCAGTGTCTGTGATCTGTGTCTGTTGCTGGCACAGGGTTCGGGCATAGCGTATCTGATATTGAATTCCGTAAATATTTCAAGCCTGGCGCAAGCTTAATCGCCGCACCGCCAGGGATGCAATCCCCGCAAGGTGCATTCGCGCCTATTCACGTTCATTCGCGGTTACCCAAACCACTCCGAAACGACCTGCGCTTTTTCTCTTCCTTGAAATCTCCTATACGGGCATTGGGATTGGTTGCAAAGAATTCGACCATCTTCCGGTAACGCTGCATTAATACCTCGATGTTTTCCGCTTTGAATAAATTCCGGTTGTAACTGACAACAACATCAATCCCATCACTGTACTCGGTCACATACGGTTCGAGATCGAATTTCACATCCTGGAATTCAGAATTGTGCCAGGATTCGTGATTTTGCATTTGCTGCAATTCACGAGCGGGATGATTATTAATCATATTAAATGATGCAGTCACTTCGGGATACTTTCTCCCAACTTCATCAAGTACCAATTCAAGGGGATAATTCTGGTGCTTGAAAAATTCGAGTACCCTGTCCCTTACCTCGCTAACCGATTCGATAAATACGCTGTCAAAATCGATCCGGCTTTTCACGATAACGGAATTGACAAAGAACCCAACTACAGGATGCAGCGACGGATGTTCCCTCCCTGCATTTACGATACTGGATACAATGACTTTTTGCCCGGAAACAATCGAAAGAAATATATTATAGATGGAATACAAAAAACCAAATAACGTGACATGGTGCTCTTCACCGAGTGCTTTTAACATATCACGCGCCTGTGCGGGGATAATAAAACGATACTGCGCACCCTGCTTCCTCCCACCTCCGATGGTATGATCTGCCGGAAGCTCAAGACGAGGCAAATCCTCTTTTAAAAATTGAAGCCAGAATTCGCGGGATTCTTTTACAAGCGCTTCATCATCAAGAAACCGGTTATGCCAGGAAGCAAAATCCTTGTACGTAACCTTCACAGGTTCGAGAGGATAACGAGCCCCTTCACTTTGCAAATCAGGATTGCTGCATACCGCTTTGTATATTTCATTGAAATCATGCTCGAGGATTCCCATAGACCATCCATCGGATACAATATGATGAATATTATAAGCGATCACAAACCGGTTACTTTCAACTTTGATTAACAACGACCTGAACAACGGTGGATTGCCTAAATCAAAAGGTTTTAATTCAAATTGACCCAAAACCAGCCGCAATTCTGTTTCCCGTTGTTCTACAGGTAGCATGGATAAATCAATTACCTCAAGAGGTATTTCATAGTGGGTAATAATAAACTGGACGGCTTTTCCTTCAATTTCTTTAAAACCAGTCCGCAAACTTTCATGGCGGTCGATTAACATTTTAATTACAGCGCGAATAACAGGGAGATCGATTTCATCTTCAAACACCATTCGCCCGGGCATATTGTAGGAATTCCCCATGGGGTCCATCTGTTGGATAATCCATAAGCGTTTCTGGTTAAACGATAAATCATAAAAAGACGCAGACGCTACGGGTTCAATCTCATGGAACTCTTTCTTCCCGCTATTCCTCACAACCTCACTAAACATCCTGATGGTCCGGAACCTGAATAAATCCGCCATCTCAACTTTTACTCCCAATTCTTTATAAACACGGGAAATAATACTGCCTGCCCTCAACGAATGACCTCCCAATGCAAAAAAATTATCATCGATTCCTATAGGCTTCTCAAATCCAAGTACATCCGACCATATATTCACCAAAACCGTTTCGATCCTATCCCTGGGAGCAGAATATTCCCCGGTCAATTCAACTTCAGGCCGAGGTAAAGCCTTTCGATCAAGTTTCCCGTTTGAAGTCAAGGGGAGATGTTCAAGTTTTATGATGAACGAAGGAATCATGTAATCGGGTAATACACGGCTAATATGGGTTTTCACATCCTCGCTATCCACGTCTTCTTCACTGGCGACAATGTATGCAGCCAGGAATATTTCCCCGTTTTCTCGCTTCAGGTCAACGACAACCGCTTCTTTAATTCCATGGAAAGTCAGTAAACAAGATTCGATCTCTCCTATTTCAACCCGG
>Ga0209340_1001660_pt1 | contig 14952 bp, 17 predicted proteins | sample EPASupsiteSAE323_FD_187266 | JGI IMG/M metagenome (GOLD analysis project Ga0209340, IMG submission 187266) | Bioremediated contaminated groundwater from EPA Superfund site, New Mexico - Sample SAE3-23 (SPAdes) (version 2) | ecosystem: Environmental > Aquatic > Deep subsurface > Groundwater >... | reverse complement strand
AAATATCAGTGAGTCTAAGAGGACTCGAACCTCTGACCTCTTCGATGTCAACGAAGCGCTCTAACCAACTGAGCTATAGACTCGTAGAAACGATTATATCGTAAGACTTAATAAATACCAATATTTAATTGGCTGAGCGAGAGGCACTGTGTTCTCCACTCATTAAATATTGTTCTCCACCACTCTTTTTGTTTTTAGCTTTATTCCAAAAAGCATTTTTGCGTGATTTTTTGGTATTAAAACTTTCTAACCAAATTTGAGCTTCAGAAACATTTTTTCGATAATTAATGATAAATGTTTTGAGTCGAGTGAGAAAATTAATTTGATATTCGCTAAAATCGGTAATATTTTGGTCAACAGCTTTTTCAATATCGGTGACTTCAGAACTTAAATCCTGAGTTTCTTGAACTAATTTTTTGATTTCTAACCTTAATTCTTGAATTTCTTGTTTAATTTCTTGAGAGTGTTGATTAACAAAAACAGTTTGTTCTTGTTTAATTGATGGAGATAAAAAATCACGATTCCAATTTACTGGTTTTTCTTTTTGATTAAAATTAACACTTTCGCCTGGAGATAGAGTTCCTGATGAATTATCTTTTTTACTAAAAATTACGGAAGAATCTTTAATGATTTCGCCATTACTCTGTTTGATGATTTTATTTTTTGAATTAGGCTTTTGCCCAAAACCACCTGCCATGGCTGGATTATACCAGAAAAACTTTACTTTTTGAGGAATTCAAGTACTTTTTGCTGTATTAAAAGGTAGTTAACCATATTGATATTTTGAAGAAGAGCCGGGTTCTTGTCGGTTAAAGCTTTTATTTCTTCTTGACTGACTTCAAGTTTTTGGTCAACTGAAATTTTTTGAATAGCTAAATTAATAGTCCATTCTTCAGTGATTTTTTTCTTGAGATTTTCTTGATATTCAGCAATGGTAATTTTTTGATTGGCTAAATATTGTTCAACGGTAATACCGGCTTGTTGAGTTTGCTCGATTAAATGAGAGAGTTGATGTTGAACATCAGAATCAATTAACATGTCTGGTAAATCAACCTTAACAGTAGAGATTAAAGTTTTAATAATCTCTTCGGTCTTTTGGTTTTCATCTGTAGCTTTGGAATCAGCTTTGGTTTTATTAATTTTTTCTAAATAATCTTTGGCCAATGTAATTTCTGGAAGTTCGCAAGCAGTGATTTCTATATCCCAATCTTGGTCAAAACCAGTGACTTGTTTATTAAATTTAACTTGTGGTTGGATAATTGGTTTTAATTTATTTTCGTCAATAATTTCACTATATTTTTGAGAGATTATTTTTGAAGCAACTTCTTCAAATAATTTTTCAAAAGAGATTTCTTTTTCAACAACATCTAGAGGTGCTTTGCCTTTTCTAAATCCCTTGGTTTCAAAATTTGCCTGAAATTTGGCTAAAACTTGTTGATAAGTTTTTTGGATTTCTGAAGCTTCAATAACAAATTTAATTACAAAAGATTTGTTGGTTTGTTTTTCAACAATGGTTTTATTTGTTTTCATAAGTGGTCTTATGATACCATGATTTTACAAATGGATAAGTTACAATCGATGTTAAAGCGAGTCTTTTTTTTGTCGGGTTTTTTAGTGTTAGGATTATTTTTATGTTTTTTTGAACTGATATTTTTATCAAAAACATCTAACTATAAAGTTTTGGGAAAAAGCTCCCAAAATACTATAAGAATTTTTGTTGGTAATAGTGAAACCCTAGAAAATGAAAAATTAAAAGTGAATGAAGGGGCTTTGGGAGTTGATGCTCGACCAGTAATTATAAAAAGATATTTGGAAAAATATAAATCACCACTGGTTCCCTATTCGGATTTGATTTATCAAGTATCAAAAGATTATGGATTTGAATATTATTGGATTGTGGCAATTGCCCAACAAGAATCTAATTTGTGTAAAAAAGCTCCAGAGGATTCTCATAATTGTTGGGGTTACGGAATTCATAAACGAGGGACGTTAAAATTTGAAAATTATGAGTTAGCTATCAGAAGTTATGCAGAGTATTTAAAAAGAGAATACTTTGATAAAGGTTTAAATACTCCAGAAGAAATAATGAGCAAATATTGTCCAAGCTCAAATGGTTCCTGGGCAAAAGGGGTTTGGCAATTCATAAATGAGATGGAAAATGGAACTTTTGGTATGTAATTAATCTACATCTTGACACGCTTATAATATTTGATATACTACCTCTTAGATCCTGGGGTGGCTCCTCTAAAAGCATGCTCTGGGATTTTTTTTGGTCTCGATTAGTCAATTAGTGATATGGTAAAATCAAGCCTATGGGAACAATATCAACATCACAATTCAAACGAGGTATTTATATTATCTTTCAAGATGAACCACATATGGTGGTAGATACATCTTTTGTATCTCCTGGAAAAGGTTCAGCATTTTACAGAACTAAATTAAAAAATTTATATACAGGTAGAGTTGTTGAGTATACTTACAAATCTGGTGAAAAAGTAGAAGAAGTAATGGTAGAGACTCATGAAGCAGAATATTCTTATTCTGATGGATCTAATTATGTTTTTATTGAGCCTAGGACTTTTGAACAATATATGGTGCCTGCAGAAATAGTTGGTGATGATAAAGTTTATTTAAAAGAAGGATTGTTATACCGCATTAAATTTTATGATGAAAATCCAGTTGGTATGAGTTTGCCAAAAACTATAGCTTTTAAAATAGTTGAATCAGAAAATTCAATTAAAGGTGATACTGCAACAAGTGCCACTAAACAGGCTATTTTAGATACTGGAATGAAAGTACAAGTTCCTTTATTTATCAAAACTGGTGAAGAAATTTTGGTAAATACCGAAACAGGTCAATATCTTTCAAGAAAGAATTAATTTTCCAAGTAATCTTTGTGCCGCAGAGACCAGCCTCGACTAGACGTCGAGTCTAGGCGGGGGACTCGAAATGTTAATATTTTCTAAAATCAATTTTAATTTTTTTCTGCCGGCACAAGATTTGTAATAGTGTTCTCTACTTCGTGCTTCTTTTAAAGTTTCAAATTTTTCAAAATGTATAAGTTTTATTGGTAAACGATTTTTTGTAGCTTTGACTTTACCTAATTGATGTTCTGATAATCTTCGTTGTAAATCATTTGTTGATCCGGTGTACGTTTTGTTGTCTTTCAAACTAAATAATACATATACTACATTATTATCCATTTTGTGCCGCAGAGAGGACTCGAACCTCCATGTCTTTCGACACACGGTCCTAAGCCGTGCTTGTCTACCAATTTCAACACTGCGGCAGAGTGACTCCTCTAAACTGGCATCCAGTACTACATAAAGTAATACCGAAATGCCAGATCAGAACAGTCAGTGCATTATTTTACTATATATTTGATCAAGAAGGTTAAGAATTTTAGGAGTAGATCTAAAACCAATTTCAGGATCATTGTTTAATATTCTTTCTTTAAACTTCATATAGTCTATCCAAAATATTTCAGAGAGTTCTTCTTCTTGAATTTTAAAATCGGTAATTTCTTTATCGATTATTAAATAATAAACATCGTTAAAAATTCGATTTATTAAACCGTTTGGAAAAGATTTTTCTTTTTTTTCAGCTATTAAAAAGTTTAAAGACTTTTGATTAACTTCAATTCCTAATTCTTCTGAAATTTCTCTAATCATGGCAGTAATCGAATCTTCGTTTTCTGGAACATGACCAGCACAAAGACCAATTTGATTAGGATTCATTTTTTTGGTGGCAGCTCTTCTTTGAACTAATGTCTCTCCTTTAGAATTAAAAATCCAAACAGCCACTTCTTGATGCCATAAACCATTTTGATGAATGATTTCCTTATCTAATATTTGACCAGTTTTTTGGCCTTTTTCATTTAAAACTGCAATTAATTCCATGGTGGGTCCGGCGGGACTCGAACCCGCGACCAATCGCTTAAGAGGCGACCGCTCTACCAACTGAGCTACAGACCCTGATAATTATAATAATGTGCTTGAATTATAGCGATAAATCGATAGATTTATGCGACCAATCCCGACAAGTCGGGACCGCTCTACCAACTGAGCTACAGACCCTTGTAAAGTATGATATTTTATCATCATTGCTTGTTGGTTAGAAATAGAAGAAAATAAGAATGAATTTAATTTGAATAAATATGAAATCGTTAGAAAAAATAACTGAAAAAATAACCAGTTGGATTGGAACACCAATTTCAATAGTATTCCATACAATAGTTTTTGTAGGAATTTTTATGTTGAAATTATTTGGAATCTCTATTGATCAAATATTATTAATATTAACGACTGCAGTATCATTAGAAGCGATATACCTGGCTATTTTTATTCAAATGAGTGTTAATAAGAATGCCTTAACAATTGCTGGAGTGGAAAAAGATATTGATGATATCCAAGAAGACATCGAAGATATTAGTGAAGATATTGAAGACATTAGCGAAGATGTTGAAGACATTAATGATGACGATGATGATGAAATGATTAAAACAATTAAGGATATTGAAAAGAGAATGGTGAAATTACACAAAGAAATAATTGATATAAAAAGTACGCCTAGAGGGAATTGAACCCCCATCACTAGTTCCGAAGACTAGTGCTCTATCCGTTGAGCTATAGGCGCAAAATAAAGTATCCTCAGCAGGGATCGAACCTGCGACCTCCTCCTTAGAAGGGAGGCGCTCTATCCAACTGAGCTATGAGGACGTGCTGTTGTATTTTACCAAAATTTAGTAAAAAAGCTCTTTATTTTATCAATTAAGTTAAATTGGGTGTGATAGATAGCGGCTTCGTCTGAAAATGAGGATATATATATGTTGGGAATGTTCTCCCATGAGAGACTAACCTTTTGATTACCTGATTGTTTTATTTTGAATTTGAAACTAAATATCTTAATTTGGTTAGGATAAATTTTTTCTCCTGATGTAGTACATAATGGAGTAATTTCTATTAACTCATTATTGCTGGTCGGTTGAATACAAAAATTAGTTTCACCCCAAATTGATTGTCCAGTATTTTTGAGACTTATTTGTCCAGAATATTGAGTATTGCCAAATATTAGAAAGGGTATTTGATTTTTATAAAATTCATATTTAGTAATTTGCTCAGGATTATTTTTGTTTTTTGAATAATCAATCAAATTTTGATATGAAGGATAAAGTTTTTCAGTTGAATCTAACCATGAAAAATGATCAAAGGGCTCATTTGGATAATTATAAATAAATGGAGTAATAGCTTTTATTTGCGAGTCTTTAGACCAAAGATTATATGAGTCAATTAAAAATTTGGCAGTAGTTGTAGTAGTATAAAAATTATTTCTTTTATTAATTCCCTCTTTGTGTGGCCAGCCTGTTTCAGTAATAAATACTGATAAATTTTTGGAAACACCAAGTTTTTTAATAAATTCTATTTCCCACTTATATCCTTGGATGCTGTGTTGACCAGTGTCTTTTGGAGTGCCAATAAAACCATGGTTAGGATAAGAATGTGAGGCTATCCCATCGATATTATTAAAATAATCTGGACTATAATTCCAAATTTCTTGATAAAAACTTTTAGCCGATTTATATTCTGTTTTTTTATCTGGTGCGGCTAAATCGAGAGCTCCGCTTAAAATATAAAAATTGGGATTTAACTCTTTTAATTTTTTTGAGGTATATATTGATATGTCAACAAAATTTTTGACATCAACTACTCCACCCCATTCTTGCGCATGATTTGGTTCATTAAATAAAATTACATATTGTTCTTTAGTTGGCCAATTTAAAGAGTTAAGAAAGTTTGATAAATTATCAATATCTGAAGTGGTTGGTCGTTTCCAATTATCTCCTTCTCCTAAAGTTGCCAATCTTAATATTGGAATTATATGGAATTTACGGCATTTATCGAAAAAATCTTGCCAAGTTTTTTGATCAAGATTGTTAAGTGAGATGACAATAGTAATCCACCCCCAATCGCCTCCGTTGGAGTTAATAATGTCTTTGGCTGAATCAATATCACTAGTTTGAGTTAGATGAAGACCGAAGATATTTTGGGATGCTAAAATAGACTTATTAAAAATAAGCCAAAAAGATAGAGTAAAAAATATAAATAATATTTTTTTCAAAGTATTTCTATTTTAACAAATGACAAAAGAAGAAATTATTAAAATGCAAATATCTCGAGTTGAAAAAGAGATTCGAGATACTCCTTATGATAAATCAAGTGAACATCATCATGGGGTTTTAAAAGCGAAATTGGCTAGGTTGAGAGATCAACTGGAAGGACCAATGAATAAAGGTGGTGGTGGTGGTGTTGGCTATGCCATAAAACATTCTGGTGATGCATCGGTAGTTTTGGTGGGGTTACCTAGTGTGGGTAAATCGACTTTACTTAATAAGATCACCAATGCTGAATCAAAAGTCGGAAATTATGACTTTACTACTTTGGGAGTAGTACCGGGAATGATGGAATACAAAGGAGTAAAAATTCAAATTTTGGATTTACCAGGAATTATTGAAGGAGCTGCTGGCAATAAAGGTTTTGGAAAAAAAGTAATTTCAGTAATCAGAGCGTCTGATTTGGTAGTTTTAATGACAGATATTCAAAGAATTGATTGGTTAAATGTGGTTGGACAAGAACTTTATAACGCGGGTATCAGACTAAATATTAGACCACCAAAAATTTTAGTCCATAAAACTCATAAAGGAGCAATTCAGGTAATTGATCCTTACTACTCATTTATTAAAAATGATGTAGTAGAAATTGCTGAAGAAATGGGTTTGGGTAATGCCATTATTCAATTTGGAGAAAAAATTGAAAGTGTAGATAGGTTGATTGATGGTTTAGTAAAAACTCGAAAATATATGCCGGCAGTTGAAATTATTACAAAAATGGATTTGGCAAAACCTATTGAAATAAAAAAAATTCCTGACAGAGTCCTAAGAATGTGTGTTGATCAAAATATTGGAATAGAAGAATTTAAAGAAAAGGTTTGGCAAGGTTTGGGGTTGGTGCGAGTTTATCTTAAAAAAGACAGAACGAGTCAAGCAGATAAACAGGAACCATTAATTATAAAAAATACAGCGACTTTGGATGGAGTTTTGAAAAGAATTTCTAATCAAATGCGCGATGATGTAGGAAAAGCCTATATTTGGGGTAAAGGAGCTCGTTTCCCTGGTCAAGAAGTGTCGTTTAAGTTTCAAGTGTTTGATGAGATGGAAGTTTATTTTGGCCGTTAAGAGAACGAATTTTTTGAGAACGAAATTTTAAGACTTCTTTAGAAAATTTTGGAGAATTTTCAAACAAGATTCTAGCTTTTGTATTAGGACGAGGAGAATATTTAAAAGTATGAATTTTGGAAAAACCAATTTCTTTACATAAATTTAAAGTTTCTTTGAAATCTTTTTCGGTTTCAGTAGGAAAGCCGACAATAATATCGGTACCAAAGAAAATATTTGGTAGTTTTTTTAGTTGGTTAAATTTATTTTTAATATCTTTTATTGTGTATGGGCGGTTCATAAGTTTTAAAATTTTGTCAGAACCAGATTGAATTGGAATATGAAGAAAATGAGATAGTCTATTTTGATAATCTATATTTTTTAAAAGATCGATAAATTTTTGATCAATACAATTTATGGGAATTGAACCAAAACTAATAAGAGAAATATTGGTTTTTTTTAGTAAACTTTCAACTAAATTAGAAAAACCAGGTTGGTATTGATCAAGGTTTACTCCGGTGATAATGATTTCTTGATAATTATTTTTGACAGCATTATTAATGGTATCAATGGCGTTTTTGATAGATAATGAATATAATTTTGGACGTCTAAAAGGGACGATGCAATAAGAACAAAATTGGGTACAACCAGATTGAACTTTAAGAAGAAAACGATGAGTATGACTAAATTTATCTTCAATAGAAGAAGTGTAAGAAGAATTTAAAGAAGTAAGAATTTTTTCTTTTTCATCATTTGTAACAACATTAATATTTTTTAGGTTTTTAACTTTGTCAAAGTTAGCACAACCGGAAACATAAATTTGGGCTTTTGGATATTTTTGAATTAGATACTTAATCTTATTAATCGATTCTTTTTCACCTTTTTTGGTAATAGCACAGGTGTTAATAAAGACGATAGAAGGTGAATCATAACTTTTAACAGGATTAAAACCTTGATCGACTAAAGTTTGTGACCATTGATTGGTTTCAGCCATATTAACTCGACAACCAAAATTAATAGTCAAAAAAGTTTTTGAATTTAAATTCGACCTAACCATGATTTTTTAAGCTGATTGAAAGTATTATTTTTAAGAGCATCACGAATTTGTTGAGTGGCATTAATCATAAAAGCAATATTATGAATAGTCATTAACCGGTAACCCAACAATTCTTGGGTTTTGAATAAATGGTGTATATAAGCTTTATCGTATTTTTGACAGGTAGGACAATGACAGGCAGAATCCAATGGTGATTGATCCATTTTATATTTGGCATTCATAATTTGATTTTTGAAGTTATTTTTTAAATCAAGATCTACATTCCCAGTACGATGTAAAAACTGTCCACCACGGGCCATACGAGTAGGTAAAGTACAGTCCATAGAAGTAATCCCCTGTCCAAAAAAATCAAATAAATCATCAACTTCACCAACACCAAGTAAATGAATTGGTTTATTAGTTTTAAGGGCAATCGGGAGACAATAAGATACAGCTTCTCTCATTTTATCTTTTGGTTCTCCTACTGAGACACCACCAATGGCGATACCATCAAAATCTTGATTGCAGATAAATTCGGCTGATTGTTCTCTTAAATCTTTATAATAACTGCCTTGAATTACACCATAAAGTTTTAAATCTTGATTTAGTTTTTCGTTTAATTTTTTATGTTCAACGAGAGAACGGACAGCCCATCTGTGAGTGCGATCTAAAGCTTTTTGGGCATATTTTTTGGTGGCTGGATAAGGAGTACATTCATCAAAGGCAATAAGATAATTAGCGGCCAAATTGTGTTGGATTTGAAGAGATTTCTCTGGAGTAAAGAAATGAAGTGAACCATCTAAATGAGATCTAAATTCAACACCATCTTCGGTAATTTTGACTAAATTGCCTGCCCCATTGTGATCTTTGGCCAGAGAAAAAACTTGAAAGCCACCAGAATCAGTTATAAGTTGTCCATCCCATCGGGTAAATTTATGAAGTCCACCAAACTTTTTGACAGCTTCATCACCAGGACGAAGGTACAAGTGATAGGTATTACAAAAAAATATTTCCATACCTATTGCAGTCATTTCTTCTGGAGAAAGTGATTTAACAGTGGCCTGAGTACCAACGGGAACGAATGTAGGTTGAGATAACATAGACTAGATTATAACATTGAGATTTTTTTGTTATAATATGAACACGTTTGGGCCGCAGTGGTGAAACTGGTATACACGCAAGACTTAAAATCTTGTGCTCTCAACAAGCGTGGGGGTTCGATTCCCTCCTGCGGCACTTATAAAAAGATCTTTTAAAAAATAAAACGGGGATTGGCGCAATTGGCTAGCGTGCATGGTTTGGGACCATGAGGTTGCAGGTTCGAATCCTGTATCCCCGACTTGATATAATTAACGCATTATATGAAAATATTAGATTTTCCTGAGTTTAAACAGATCACAAAATATGATTGTGGTGCTTGTGCTTTAGAATCGGTTTTTGCTTATTATGGTAAAGATATTCTTGAAGAGAAAATAATGAAAGTGGCAGGAACTATCCCAAAAACAGGAACATCTGTTAAAGGAATGATGAGGGCAGTTAAATTTTTTGGTTTTAGTGGTAAATTAGAAATCCTTAATATTGAAAAACTAAAAAAATGTATTGATAAAAATAAACCAGTAATTTTAAGGATTCAAGCATGGAGTGATAATAAAAATAATCTTTGGTGTAAAGATAAAAAGCATGGACATTATGTAGTAGTAATTGGTTACGATACAGAAAAATTTTATTTTGAAGATCCTTGGTGTCATTTCAGAACTTGTTTAAGATTTGATGAACTCTTTGAAAGATGGCATGATGTTGATGTTGACGGAAAAGAATATATAAATTGTGGAATTATAATTTTAAGAAAAAGAAAAAAGTATAACTCAAAAGACATAATTCATATGGATTGAGTTTTGGGTTGATTATTTGATACAATATTTCAATATTGCGGGTATAGTTTAGTGGTAGAACGAAAGATTTCCAATCTTCCGGCAAGGGTCCGATTCCCTTTACCCGCTCCAAAATGAAAATAGCAGGTTTTTTCTTAGATGGATATTATTGTCTTGATAATTATTCACCATTTCAATTTGTCTGGAAAGGTAAAATGTATTCTACTGTTGAACATGCTTATCAAGCAGCTCATTTTTTTAAAACAAACCCAGACCTATCTGAAAAAATTAGACTTTGTTTTTCTCCAGTTGAAGCTTTTGAATTAGCTAATAAAAATAGCCAGTACGACGATCCAAAATGGAAAAATATACGTGTTACCATTATGGAAGAAATTTTAAGAGCCAAACTAAAACAAAATAATTTTGTCAGAGATATCCTTATAAATACTGGAAATAAAATCATCGTTGAAAAGAATAAAAAAGATTCTTTTTGGGGCTGGGGTCCTGATCATAAAGGTCAAAATAATCTTGGAAAAATCTGGATGAAATTAAGAGATGAATTATCTGTAAAAAAATAACAATCTTTAAAATGTATATAATAATCACATGATATATATAACTCTTAATAATAAAAAAAGAATACCAGCTTTGGGTTTGGGAACTTGGAAATCAGAAAAAGGAAAAGTGGTACAAGTGATAGAAAAAGCAGTAATGGATTTTGGTTATCGACACATCGATTGTGCTAGTGTTTATGGAAATGAAAAAGAAATAGGTAGAGGATTTAATAAAATTTTTTCTTCAAAAAAAGTTTCTAGAAATGATTTATTTATCACTAGTAAACTTTGGAATACTAAACATCATCCAGATAATGTTGAAATGGCCTGCAGACAGACATTAGATGATCTCCAATTAGATTATCTTGATTTATATTTAATGCATTGGGGAATTGCATTTGCTCCTGGAAATAATTTGGAGCCGATAGGTAAAGACGGTTTGGTAAAACGAGAATCAGTCTCAATTAAAGAAACTTGGCAAGCAATGGAAAAACTAGTAGAAAATGGTTTGGTAAAAAGTATTGGTGTATCAAATTTTACTGTTATGATGATTATGGATTTACTTAGTTATGCCAAGATTAAACCGGCCATGAATCAAGTTGAAATTCATCCTTATAATAGCCAACAAGAATTGGTGGATTTTTGTCATAAACAAGGAATTCAGATCACGGCGTATTCCCCACTAAGTTCTTCTGATTTAAATAATCAAAGACCGATTGATGATAAAACAGTAATTGAGATTGCCGCTTGTCACAAAAAAACACCAGCACAAATTCTAATTAGATGGTCGTTACAACGAGATTTGGTGGTAATTCCAAAAAGTACCAATTTTGATCGTGTGGCTGAAAATATTGATATTTTTGATTTTGAATTATCTAAAAAAGATATGGAGAAAATAAACGAATTAAATAAAAATTATAGATTTGTTGATCCGGTTAATTGGTGGGGATTTTCTTATTTCAAATAAATTTTTTCAAAAGATTTGATTAGTTGTGATATAATTCGGGCGTGATAGAAAAAACACCTATCTTAGTAGATAATTTAGAGATACCTGACTTTACTTTTAAACCAAATATTTGGACAGAAACATTCTTGAGAGGACTTTCAACTTTAGATTTGAGTGGAATAAGTGTAGTTGAACTTGGTGTTGGTAGTGGAATAGTAGGAATTGATTTAATTAAAAAAGGGATTGGTCGTTATATTGGTTTAGATATTGATGAACGAATTTTGCCAGTAGCTGAGAGGAATATTAAAAAGTCTATACCTTGTTCAAATTGTACAATTGATCTATTAAAATCAGATTTACTTTGCGATTTAGATGAAGAAAATAGTTTTGACTTAATTTGTGGGTGTCTACCTCAAGTGACTAAACCAGTAAATATTACGTTGGGTGCGTCAGATAGTTTCGCTCGTTATTTTGATTCACAAAAATATTCTTCTGATTTAAATACTTACGGATTAGGATTAAATGAGAGTGCTTTAATTCAATCAAAAACAAAATTGAAATCGGATGGTCGAGTTGTTTTGATGTTGAGTGGTAGGCCTGGTATCAATGTATTAAATCAAATGTTTGAAAATAATGGTTTTGTTCCAAAAGTTATTTTTGAGAAAAATGTTCCTCAGTTAAGAGAAACTACCTTAGCAACATTGGTTGAATGTGAACGCTGTGGTAGTGAATTTCATTTTTATGAGGACCAAGATTGTACAAAAAGAATTTCTGTGGCTGAAGCTGAACAAAGAAGATTGAAAGGTATAGACTCTTATCATAAACTATATGTAATAGAAGGAAGGGTTAATTATTCACGACAAAATTTATGAAAATAAAATGTACTAGAATACAGGAATTTAATAAACCATTAATGGTAAAAAATATTGATATTGAAACACCGTCATCGGAAAGTGTAATGGTTAAAGTAAAATTTTCAGGAATTAACTTTTATGAAAAATTATTGATTGAAGGAAAATATCCAACTTCTGCTAGTTTACCTTTAACTATTGGGGGTGAATTTTCTGGAGAAATAGTGGAAATAGGTGAAAATGTAAAAGATTTCAAAATTGGTGACAGAGTTTTTTCTTTAGCCTTAAGTGGTAAGGGAACTAGTGGTGGATTTGCAAGTTTTGCTAATATTGAATCTAAATATTTGTATCACCTTCCTGATGATTTTACTTTTGAACAAGGAGCATCAATCCCTATGATATTTTTTACAGCTTATACGATATTGTCGAAAAAAATTAATATAAAAGATGGTCAAACAGTGTTGATACATAGTGTAGCTGGTGGTGTTGGAAGTACTTTAGTTAAATTAATAAAAGCGATGTATCCAAATTCAACTATAATTGGGACTTATTCAAGTGTTGAAAAAGAAAAATTTATTAAAGATTTAGGAGTAGATATTCCAATTTGTAGTGAAAATATTGATTTTATGACAGAAATTAATAATAATTTTCCAGAAGGATTAGATGTTATTTTCGATCCGGTGGGACAAAAGTTGGTGACAGAACATTTAAACTTAATTAAACCATTAAGTGGAATTTGGTGTACTTACGGGGCATATAGTGGTCCAATTATCGAAGAAAATTTAGTAGGAAAAATAAGAAATAAGAATGCAACTTTAGTTGGTTTTTTAATGTGGCCTTTGATTGAAAATAAAATATGGTGTCAACAAGAATTTGAAGAAATTTTTGATCTAATTAGACAATATAAAATACAGCCACAAATTGACAAGATATTTCCTATTGATGAAATCAATCAAGCTTTTTCTAGAATGTCTGATAGAAAAAATATTGGAAAAATATTGATAAAGTGTAGTGAATAAATTTTGAGTTTAAATAGAATCGTGGAAGGAGAGAATTTTTTCAATATCTTTTGATTTCTTTAACTGTGGGTCAATAGTAAATTCTGGTGGAAAAGTTGGAAATGATGGGTAATCTAACATTTCAGCTATTTGATTGACAATGGCTTTGGCAGTGAGATTGAGAAACTTTTTGTCTTCTCGAATACGATTAGTTACGATAATATCGGCTTTTTTGGGAGCTTTTTTTATTTCCCAACCAGTTTTGGCTAAACGAATATCAATATCTTCATTGGTTCTTTTGTCAACTAACCATTTTTGGTAATCAGAAAAATTCATATCTGGAAGAACAAAAACTTTAAGAATTAGGGTTTGACTTTGACTGATAGTGTTTAAATATTTTTCTGTTTTTGACCAACCACTCATCTCTATTTGAGAATAAACTACAGGCGAATCACTTATAAGTGCTTCATCTAAACTTTTTTTCGGTAAACCATAAAAATGTTCGCCTCTTTTAATATATTCCAAAAATTCTTGATTTTTAATTGATGAACGAAATGATTTTGAACTCTCAAAAAAGAAATAATCTTTGCCTTCTATTTCTCCTTCTCTAGGTGGTCGAGAAGTACTGGTGACTGTTTTTTTGAAAAGATTTGGGGCTAGAGTTTCAATTTCTTCTCGGATAGCGTCTTTACCTCCAGCAGTAACACCAGAAAATAATAAAATGACTTTGCTATATTTTTGTTTGAATTTTTTTGATCTAGTTTTTGGAGAGGTCCATATGCCAAATTTTTCTAAAGATACGGAAAATTTTTTATATCCAGAAATTATTTCTTGAAGTTGATGAGGAAGAAGTTTGGGATTTTTTTGGCCAAGTAATTCAATAATATTTCTACCAGATTCAATATCTTTTTTAGAAATATTAGATTTCATTGATATTTTGATCAACTATTTTACCTTGATCGTTGAAAATAAATTTTGCAATAATATTTTTACCAGCCAACATTTGAGGAAGCCAAAATTTGTCGTCAGGCCACATCTGATCAAACGGAATTTTGTCTAAATCAAACCACTGTGGTTTCATTTCTTCACTTTCTGTAGGTTGACCGCTCCATTGACTGGTAGTGTAAACAACAACTTGTTGATCCCAATCAGGATTGTTTTGAAAAAAGAAATCAAGATTAGCAACTTGTTTAATATTGTTTGGAACAACACCAATTTCTTCAGTAGTTTCACGAATGGCAGTTTCTTCTATTCTTTCATCTCCGTGAGGTTTTCCACCAACACCATTCCACTTTCCAATTCCAAAACCACGTTTTTTCATAGCTAAAAGAATTTGATTATCTCTTATTAAAAATAATAGAGTGCTTTGTCTCATAATTGATTTTACTACTAAAAGCCTATTGAATGGTAAAATATTTAGATTTGCCAAGGTGTTGAAACTGGTAGACAAGCATCGCTCAGAACGGTGTGTCGCAAGACATGTGGG